>Ga0206864_1026_pt1 | contig 54818 bp, 39 predicted proteins | sample Alteio_BWOrgCont_42_FD_152632 | JGI IMG/M metagenome (GOLD analysis project Ga0206864, IMG submission 152632) | Enriched cells from forest soil in Barre Woods Harvard Forest LTER site, Petersham, Massachusetts, United States -... | ecosystem: Environmental > Terrestrial > Soil > Temperate forest >...
TCGGTCACTCACTGCGTGACCAATCTTTATTTGAGTCATTTTTCTTCGTTCTATTTCAATCACTGTCCCTATTTTCGACCCCATCCCGATTGCGTCAAAATGCGCCATTACCCAGGCACGTGGGGGGTCTTGGGCTGCGAGGCGCGGAGCCGGGCCGGGAGCCTGAGCGCGCCGCCCGGTGGCGGCAAGCGGGGCGGACGGCGGTGGAAGTGACTCGCGCACGGGTCTCCCCACCGGTGCCTGATCGCCGCCGCGCCATTCACGAGGGCGCGCCGTAACCGAAGGGCATGGCGCGTCTTCGTGAGGGTCGGAAACCGGCGCAACTGCCGGTCAGTGCCCGGCCCCGATTTCAGTGGCAATGGCCTGTGCGGGTGCGTCCGGTTGACTCCGCAGCATGGGTAATGACGAGCGTCACTTACGCGATTTCGAGCCTTACATTCCAATGTAAGGGGAACTGCGTCCTCCATGATGAAAACGCGACTGCGTTTTCGTAGGTGATTTTTGCGAAGTCAGATTTATCACCATGTTGACTCCAAAACCACAGTTGAATTTGCAACACGCGAAGGAATACTTTCGCGAGCATTTGAGCATCGGCGATTACTATGCTGAGAGTGAGACAGTTTCAGGGGAATGGTTCGGTGAGGCTGCGGAAAAGTTGGGTCTCAAAGGCAAGGTAGGTGAGAAAGAATTCTTGGCCCTGTGCGAGGGGTTGAATCCGGGCACGGGCCAGAAATTGACCCTTCGGCAAAATGACAAGCGCCGGGAAGGTCGCAAGATGGTGGCTAATCGCCGGGTGTTTTATGACTTCACCATCAGCCCGCCTAAATCGGTTTCGGTGGTGGCGCTGATGCAGGATGTCCGTATTTTGGAACTGCACAATCAAGCGGTCAAAACGTCGATGGTGGAACTGGAAAAGTTCGCTGGAACGCGGGTGCGTAAGTCCGGCCAGAACGGGGAACGGGTGACCGGGAATATCGTGGGCGCGGCGTTTCAGCATGACACCAGCCGGGAACTTGACCCGCACCTGCATACCCATTGCGTTATTTTCAATGCCACCTTTGACCCGGTGGAAAACCATTGGAAGGCATTGGAGGCGTCCGGCATGTATCGGGCACAAAAGTTTGTGGAGCATTACTACTACCACGAACTGGCGAAGGGGCTGCGGAACTTCGGGTATGAAATCGTGCCTACCGCCCGCGACTTTGAAATCAAACAGGTTCCGGCCAGCGTCATTGCCCAATTTTCCAAGCGGCATGAGCAAATCCACGCGGAAGCCAAAAGGCGAATCGAACGCGAGGGATTGCGGGGCAATGCAGGCAACCTCCGCAAGCAGATCGCCCATGACGACAGGAAACGGAAAATCAAGGACTCGACCGCCAGCCAATTACGGCCCCATTGGGTAAAGCAATTGTCGGTCACGGATAAAGCGGCATTGGATTCCCTGTGGATTGCAAAGCAACACGTCCCGGTCAAAGCCGATGTTGCCGGTATCCTCGCTTGGGCGGATGAACACGTTTTTGAGCGGCGTTCCGTCGTGAATGATTACGAGCTAATGGCGGCGGCACTGGCGCATGGTCGCGGACAGGATTTTGATTTGGCGGCATTGCGCGAAGCGATTGAAAAACGTGGTTACGTCCGCGAAAAAGGCACGCATAGGCTCACGTCGCGCGAAATGTTGCGCTGCGAATACAGTATTATGATGGTGGCTCGTGAGGGTCGTGATATGGAATTGCCCCTTAACCGGGATTACCAGCCGTCTCCGGCCTTGTCGGAAGAACAGGCAGCGGCAGTCAGGCACATTCTAAAAAGCCGGGATTTCGTCACGCTGTTTCGCGGTGGCGCGGGCACCGGCAAAAGTTTCACCCTACGAGAAGTGATGAAGGGCATCCAAGCTGCCGGTCTTCCCGTGGTCGTCCTGGCTCCGCAACGCCAGCAAGTGGCCGATTTGTGCGCCGATGGTCTCGCCGCTACCACGGTGGCGCATTGCCTAGAGACTGGAACGATGCCTCGGCGTGCGGTGGTGCTCTTGGATGAAGCGGGCCAAGTTGGCAGTAAGCAACTGAATCACCTCATGGCCTTGGTGAAAGCCCGTGATGGGCGGTTGATTCTGTCAGGCGACACCCGCCAGCATGGGGCTGTGCAGGCTTCGGATGCGCTCCGGGCCATTGAGAAATACAGCCAATTGAAAGCAGCGGAATTAAAATACATCCAGCGGCAGAATCCCGCTGCGGCAAAATCGGCCAAGGAGCGTGCATTTGTGCATGGCTACCGTCAGGCCGTCAAAGCGGCGGCGTCCGGGAATATCGCCGAGTCATTCGACCGTCTAGAACGGCTGGGGTGCATCCGCGAGGTCGCGCCCGATGCTCGCCGCGAAACGCTGGCGCGGGAATACCTCGCCAGCCTTGAACGCAATGAAAGTGTCCTGGTCGTCGCGCAGACATGGCGTGAGGTCAATGCGGTGAACGACGCCATCCGCGAACAATTGAAGGCCAGTGGAAAATTGAGCGGCGGCACGACGCTCACCGCTTATCAGGCGGTGGATGGCACTGAGGCCCAAAAACGTGAGGCCAGCTTCTACCATGCCGGTCAACGGGTTTATTTTTTGCAACGGTATGGCCGATTCGCCAAGGGTGAACTCTGTGAAATCGCCGGGGCCAATGAACACGGTGTGGTTCTGATGAAAAATGGCCGTCGCTCCACACTGAGTTACAATTATACAAATCGCATTGCGATTGCGGCCGCCTCTGAGTTGGAAATCGCTCCCGGTGACCGGCTGCAACTCAAATTCAATGGAAAATCGCTGGAAGGCCTTACGCTCACCAATGGCGAACTCCTGACCGTCCGCCGGGTGCGTAAAAACGGCTCGTTCGTTGTCGAAGATGACAGGGGGACACGAAAGACCCTGTCGCCTTCGCAACGGCTCTTTAATCGCGGTTACGCCGTCACGTCCTATGCCTCCCAAGGCAAAACCGTGGACACGGTGCTCTTCGCCGATGCCGCGAACCGGGCTGCAACCAACTGCAATCAGTGGTATGTGGCGATTTCCCGTGGCCGCAAGCGCGTGGTCGTGTTCACCTCGGACAAAGCCGAATTGCGCGCCAATATCGAGCAAACTGGCGACCGTGGCCTCGCCTTGGACATCAAGCCATCTGCCCCGGTGGTGGCATTCTCCATCGGCCAGCGGGTCAGCACCCCGGAATGGTCGCGCCGGGTTATGCAAGCCGCTGAATACACGCGATTGCATGAGGCCCACAGGCAGTTCGCCACCCGCCATGCGGCAAGCCATAAAATTACCTTGTAAACGCATTTTTAGAGACTTTTCTCTGCGTCGGTAATAGCTCAAACCCTACTACACTGCCCGACCTTTGACCTCAAATGACTTTTGCTGCCAATTAAACATCATTCAAAAGAAAAACCGCATCTTGAATATGCCTAGAAGTTCGGGTAAAAGCTCTGGCTCTTCAACCAATATGGCAAATAATTTTACATGGATACCTGCTTATCGTGAGATTGCCCAGCGGTTACTTGATTGGCAAGACCGCCAAGGTGAACTCATCGCCTTTCTTGAGCAGCTTCGCGCACAAGGGCTCACCATCACACCGCTTACCGATCAAGATGACAAGGGGGCGCGATTTCTTCTACAGGAAATTGATCCATTTACTTTCTTTGGCGTTTTTAACAGACAAATTCGCAAAGAACAGCGGATGGCTATTATCGCTGAAGTTATTAAATTACTTGGTGTTCAAAGCGCATTGCCAAAGGATTTCGACGGCATCCCGGTTTTGAGCGCACTAAATTCATGGTTCGTTTCTTACCGTCCATTGCGAAAAACCGATGATGTGCCCCGTTTATGGCGAGTATTTCGATTGGCTCTTGGGGAGAACCCACTTGACCAACCTGATTTCCTGCGGGCATTTGATGAAGCACTTCAAGTCAGGCATACCAATCTCAATCTAACAATGGGCTTATTTTGGATACGGCCAGAATCTTTTTTAAATCTAGACCAGACCAATAGGCAATATCTCAAAATCAAACTGCCGCCTAGTGGTTTATCTGGTCAATATTATCGCGACGCAGTTCGGTTGCAATTGGCCAAAGTGAAGTCCCTTCCCGACTTATCCCATGAAGCCTGGGTTGCCAGCAAAACGAAGCCGGAATTGCAATCGCCAGAAGCGCAGATGACGCCCGAAAATAATTATTGGCTGCTGGGAGCTTACTGGTCTGACAATGATCCGACTGACCAAACGCAGCGTTTTTTAGACGAGGGCGTCTGGCAAAATGGATATGAAGATCGTTATCTTGATGAAGTCCGCTCAATGCGAGTCGGCGATAAAGTCGCCATAAAGGCAGCCTCGACTCAACGCCTAAATTTGCCTTTCGATGCGCGTGGCGAAACGGTTTCGCGGATGAGCATCAAAGCCGTTGGCACAGTTGTATCGAATCGTGGTGACGGTCGCACTGTCGAGGTCGAATGGGATACATCTTTTAAGCCCAAGGACTGGTATTTCTATACCTACCAGAAAACCGTATGGCAATTGCGCCCAGATGAGCCCAATGCCAAACGACTAATTGAATTCGTGTTCAATAATAAAGCGCAGGACTACGAATGGTTCTGCCAAGAATGGTGGGACGTTGCCAAGAAGAAACAAGAGGCGTCTCCTGAGGCTAAGAAAACTAACTTGGTAAAACCCTATAGCGTGGACGATATGCTTGCTTCGGGCATTTTCCTCACCGAACCAGAAATTAAACAGACGCTAGATCGCCTTCAGTCCAAAAAGAATCTGATTTTACAAGGGCCTCCAGGAGTAGGAAAAAACTTTATTGCACGTAAACTCGCCTATGCTCTAATGGAAGAGATGGACGATGGCCGCATCGAAATGGTTCAGTTTCATCAGTCATATTCCTACGAGGACTTCATCAGGGGATACCGCCCATTGCCTGAGCAAGCGGGAAAATTTGGATTGCAAAACGGAATTTTTTACGACTTTTGCCAACGCGCTAAAGACGATTCAGACCGCAAATATGTATTCATTATTGATGAGATTAATCGAGGCAACCTGAGCCAGATATTCGGTGAGTTGTTGATGCTCATAGAAGCAGATAAGAGAGGCCCCGAAAATGTTTTGCCTCTCGTTTATCACAAAAAGGAAGAGCCGCGTTTTTACGTACCTAAGAACCTATACTTAATCGGCCTGATGAATATAGCCGACCGATCTTTGGCGATGGTGGACTATGCTCTGCGGCGGCGTTTTGCTTTCATGTCGCTTAAGCCACAGTATAAGGGTGATCTTTTTCGGAAATGGCTGCTTGATCGTGGCATGAGTGAAAAGCTCGCGGGCTTGATTGTAGATAGAATGGCGGCACTAAATCAGGAGATAGCGAATGACACTTTACTCGGAGAAAATTATCAGATTGGCCACAGTTTCTTTTGTCCCAAGGGCGGCAACTATGAAGGCTTAGATCGCACATGGTATGAAGCAATAGTCCAGACTGAGATTCTTCCTTTATTGAGGGAATATTGGTTCGATAACGCAAAACGCGCTGAACAGATTGCCGAAAAACTTTTGGCTCCATGAATGCGATTGCCATAGAGAATTCTGCCGGAGAAGTTTCGGTCACTGAAACCGGAATCCCTATCCGCAATCTATGGTACATGTTGCTTTATGCTTGGAATGAAGTAGCGCTCAAATGCCAGTGGGATGCCGAGGCCGATAAGTCTCCCACCCTGGACTCGCTACTTGCCTCAATATTGGCCGGCTTAGTCCAGCAACGTTTGCGCATCGGACTTGGGCGTGGCTATACAAGTGAGGCCAGATTGATTCGCAGCATTCGAGGGAGGATTGATTTTGCTGAAAGTTTGAAACGACTTGCTTTTGAAAACGGTCAGACATTCTGCCGCTACCAGACCTATAACCACAATGTCTCTAAAAACCAGATCGTCCGCAGCACTCTGGCTCGCCTAGTACAGATGGGGCAGTTTGGCGTTGATCGGGTACGGGCGGAAGAGGTCAGGCACAAACTGCGTCGGTTAGTGCGCGACTTGGATGGGATTGATTTGATTGAGCTCAAGTTGGATTTGATTCGTCGTCAGCAATTCGACCGGAACGATGCGGATTACCGCCTTATGCTCGCCATTTGTAATCTCCTCCTTCAGAGACAAATGCCCACTGAAACTGAAGGTTCTCACAAACTCCCTGGGCTGGATCGTGATGCTCTGACAATCTATCGTATTTACGAGCGATTCGTTGCCAATTTCTATAAACAGCATCTTTCCGAATGGTCAGTCACACCGCAAATGCGATTAAGTTGGCACACGAAAACGGCATCGAAATACATGCCTATAATGTCGCCGGATTTAATTTTAAAACAAAAGGCTACGGGCCACATGACGGTTTTAGATACCAAGTTCACCGCCAAAAGTTTAATTCCTTCCCGTTGGGGAAATTGCGTCTTCGATTCTTCTCACCTCTATCAGATTTACGCCTACCTTAGATCGCAGGAACATCTTTCTGATTCCCACCGGGATGCTTCGGCCATTCTGCTTTATCCCACAATTCGGGAAAGCCTTGACGAGACAGTCGAGTTGCAGGGTCATCAAATTCGTTTAGCGACCATTGATTTGTCCCTGCCTTGGGATGAAATCGAAAGCAAACTTCTTATGTTAGTTTCTCAACATGTTGAAAGGATAACATCCGAAATTTAACCACCACCGTTTTATGGTGAGAGAGCAAATGCCTATCTTCTCAAAAACAATCGTTGCCCCGGCGATTTGGCCCTCGTTTTGGTGCCTTCGGCGGTACATTCTGGGTTGACGGTCTGGCCTGAGAATCGGGTGGTGGCGCTGCCTCTCCGCCCCCACTAGCGTCATTCTTGACGGGGTGAAAAATCTCTGTTACTGCTGATGCCATGGTAAAGTTAGCCACACCAAAGCCACCTAAGAAGGCCGATTGGCCTGCTTGGGTGCGCTACCATGAACGCCTGCGCAAGTATGACACGCAGCGCGTAGCCTTGCGTTTGGCGACGCCGGGGCAAGTCCAGCGGGAAAACAGCATTTTCTCAAAGAAGACTATGCAGACGGTTAAGATTGATTGGGGCAGCGTTTTTTCTAGTCTGCGTTCGTGAGCAATTCGCAGTATCGCCCGGAAGATTTCCTTTCCGCGTTAGCTGTCGCGCCTGATGACAAGGCACGGCCAGTCTTGGTTGGCGGGCAAGCGGTAAACTTCTGGGCGCAACTTTACGCACAGAAACTGCCGGAATTGAAGCCATGGCAGCCGTTTTTGAGCAAAGATTGTGATGTGTATGGCAACCGCGAGGTCGCGCAACGGATGCAGGAAAAATCCGGGTGGACGCTGAGTTTGTTCCCTCCGCGAGAAATGGCCGTGGCCGCATTGGTCGCCAGTGATGGGCGGACGATGGAGGTGTTAAACGCGGTGCGGGGCCTCACGCCCAAAGATTTTGAGCGCATGTGCGTCCGGGTCCAGGTAGGTGAAAGGTTTCTATGGATACTCAACCCGGTGGCTCTGCTGAAAGCCAAATTGGCGAATGTGGCGGAACTTGACCAATCCCAACGCCAAGATCGCCGCCATGTCTCAATTCTGATACCCGTTGTTCGCGAATTTTTAAGTCAGGCGTTAAGCGAAGCGCGAGCGGGAGAGGACAGTGAGAGGGACGTGGTGACACTCATGGAGGCGGCTTTGCTGGTGGCAATCAGCGTAGATGCGAATTCATGGGCTGATGCCCTTGGCGCGAGGTTTGCAAAACTATTTCCCTTGGCTCAAATGGAGACCACGTCGCTGTTAAAGGTGCGTAATTTTATTGAAAAGAGGCTACCTCGTGCCTCGCGCAAGTCGCCGAGCTAATGATTTCAGCATCATGCATGATTCTGCCGTCAGCAAATTACAAACCACCGAATGGTGCCGCGAAAAAATCCTATTTTAGGTTGCCAGAAGGTTGCCATTTCTGCTGTTTTTATTTGCTTTTCTGCGAAATTAGCTGCATACTGTTTCCAGTTCTAAACCATTCACAATCAACTAAGTCCGCGTTTTCCAGCGACTTAGCTTCGAGGCGGCAGATAGGTTCGAATCCCTCCCTCTCCGCCATCCTACGCTCCCGATGGAGCTTCGGATGGCAAGCCGGCATGGGAAAATCCGCGCGCGTCCCAAGAGTCTTAAAAATATCCATCCGATAATTTCCCCGGTTGATCACATCATAGATCGCCCCGGGATATTCCACAGCAGTTTGCGCGGCATTTCCGGAAAATGCGTCAAGCTCCCTTACCGTCAAGGGAACAAGGGGCAACCTGACCCCTTTTTGGCTCTAACTCTTTTTGGGGGTTTGGCCCTTTTGGAGTTCTACTCTTTTGGCTGTTCTCCTGTCCCTTATCTCCTGTTGGAGTTTCCTCTCATTGCGATCGCGTCGCTCAAAATCTCGCTCCTCCCCCTTAAGTATGCTTGTGCCATATTTTTTAAGAAATTCCGCCAAACGCGCAACTTCAATTTCCAAATCCTTTTCACTTTTAGGGAATGGGGAACGATATGGCTCCCTTTCACGCCCATCATTAAGCTTTATCAGCACCCCAATACTAATTGGGCGAGTTTTACCAGGGTCATCTCTTGACTTTCTTATACTTAAGTCGAGTTCATGACTCCATTGTTTATCATAATAAACTCCAACTTGAATCTTATCTGATTCATAGAAAACAAATGGGTGCTTTGCTGTTTTACGTACAAATTTAAAATCGCTTTCCAAAAATGAAAAGTGGTGAATAGTTAATTCGACAAATTTGTCCCACAAGTCCATATTAGTTTGTTGGTGGTGTCCACTGGCCAGGATCCTGATTCCAACCGGATGAATCCAATAAGCCTCTTTCGGCATTTAGATAAGCCCCTCCTGTGTCATCCATGTCGGAAGCATCTCGAATCGACAACCCCAAATCCATAATATCTTGGAGCTTGCCGAGATTTACTTGCAGGTTCGCTTCCATCGGATCGACATCAAACCAGTTTCTTAATGTAAATTCGCCTGGATTTAATGCCCCAGGTTGATCCAGGGCGCTGCCACGACCGATGACCAATCCAGATTCACCCCGTTCCCACGGTAGCGACTGGCCAAAATCCAACTCTAACTGCGTCGGCGATGCTGGCGAATTGGTCGTTAACCCACCCGGTGGCGTCGGCGATGCCGGCGCATCAGCAACCGGGTTTGACACACCTACAGACGGATCCGCTGCGGGAGCCGGGGGAGTGTCTGTGACAGGTGCAGGTCCAAGCGACTCTGTACCTGCTGGTGCCGTCGTCGCCGGAACATCTGGTGGTGGTTGAGCTGAGGGCTTGGGCGATGCAGCCCCTGGTGCATCCGGGGGAGCATCCGCCGGGGCATCAACATCTGCTCCGGCACCACCTAAAAGAACGAATCCTCCCACATTGGTCGCAATTCCTTTCGGAGTAGTGAAGGACTGACCAACCTGCTTCATTGTGTCCAACGCCGCGCCCCCGGCAGCCTTAAGAGCCGTCCCGGGATTTTGCACGATTGCGCCAATACCCGTGTTACCGGTCAAGGCGTCGCCCGCCAGATCGCCGATTTGCTGGTAACCACTGACCACACCCTTGCCGATGGTATAGGGCGATTCCGCCAGGCCAACGGCATATTCCCCCGCTCCTTGCGCTGCCCCTGAACCGAACGCGCCAAACCACTCTCCCATAGTAAGAGGAGTTCCTAAAAAGAGCCCTTGAGCGTCGAAACAGGTCCAGGGGTTTTGGCGCACGTAGGCGTAGAGGTTGGGGCCGTCGATGAAGCCGGCGGGGTCCTTGGTGAGGAAGCGGTCGGCGCCCATGAGGAAGTCGCGCATGCCTTCGTTGATGATGCCGGGGGCGTCCTCGCTCTTGGTGTTGGCGAAGAGGTCGCCCTGGTTGACGCCCTGCCAGTCCACGGCCGCGGGGGTGGCGGGCGACTGCGTCCATTCCTCGGCGCCCCAGGCGCGGGGGGCGAGGCCCTGGCCCGCGGCTTCGTGCTCGCCGAAGGCGTTGTAGGCCGACTGGCTGACCAACTGGCCGGTGTCGGCCGTTTGCGCGACGACGTCGCCGCGCCCATCATAATGGTAATACTTGGCGGTGGGCGGATTGGAGCCGGACACAAACTCCGGATTGACGGCGTAGAGCACGCCGCCGACGCCCCCGCCCCAGTCGGAGCCGCGGACGTATTCATTTTGCAGGGTGAAGGCGCTCGAAGCGTAACTTTCGCTCCATACATTGGTGAAGTTGGCGGACACATACCGGCGCACGGACTCCCCGCCGGAGAAGGAAAAGAGCTGGCTGTTGCCGGTGTCCGGCGAATAGGCGTAATATGTACTGGAGACGCGCCGCGAGCGGTAATCGTAGGCGTAATTGCGGGAGCTATCATTAGCACTGGCGGGGAGGTTGGCGGAATAGTCCGTCACGTTACCGTTCGTGCTTTGACCAATTGCCACGAGCCGATTTTCGGCATCGTAATGAAAGCCGTAGTCGGTCCCGATCTCGTACGGATTGCCGTTACTGTCGACGGAGATATTGGTGGTTAAAGAGGTGACGGAGTCGTGGTAGCTGGTCAGCGCGTTGTCGCTGCGGTAAGTGTAGGTGATGTTGGCGAGGGTGGTCGTCGTGTTGCTGATGGTTTGGGCCACCAGCTTGTTCGTGCGGTTGAAGCCGTTGTCATAAGTGTAATTGCTGGTGTAGGTGGTGGTGCCCACGGCGAGGGCCTCCGAGGTCAAACGGTTGTCGCTGTCGTAGGCGAGCTTGACCGTCCGGTTGCCGAGCTGGCCCTGGGGATAGGCCTCGTCCTGCTCCTTGAGGTTGGCAAATTCGTCATAGGCCAGATCGTAGTCATAGAGCGTCGAATTGCCGTTGGGGGTATCGTTCTTAATCTCCGTCTGCCGGCCGAGGGCGTCAAAGGTCGTGTCGATGTAGGCGCTATTGCCCTGGATGAGGCGGACGCGGTTGCCGGCGGCGTCGTAACGGTAGGTCGTCTGGCGGTCGGCGCCATCCACCAGGGTATCGAGGCGGTTGAGGTTGTCGTAGGTGGAGGTGAGGGTGTGCGCATCGCTGCGCCCGTAGCCGTAGGTGGCAGTGAGCCGGTTGCTCGCGGCGTCGTAGGTGTAGGTGTTGGTGAAGCCGTTCGAGAGATTGGAGGAGAGGTTCCCCAGCAGGGAGCCAAACGTGTTGGCGCTGAAGGTGCCGTTGAAAACCGCGCCCTCATTCTCCGCCAGCATGCGCCCGAGGCCATCGTAGGCGTAGGCCACGTTGCTCACCGTTGAATTGTTGGCATAATTTTCGGCGACGGCAATGAGTTCGCCGGCGTTGTCGTAATGAAGCGCGCGCCCTTCGGTGCCGTAACTTGTGACGCCCCAGAGATTGATGGACTGAAGGCTGCCAGTATAAGACACGCCCGTCTGCCGGTTGCGCGAATCGTAGGTGTAGTTGGTGATGTGACCCAGCGCATCCGTCCGGCTGAGTTTGTTCAGGGCGTTGTAAGTGAAGGTCGTAGTGAGACTGCCCGGGTAAACCGTAGTCAGCAATCGGTCGAGGCCATCGTAGGTGAAGGTGTTGGCGTGGCTTAGCCCGTCCACCAGCGCCACGCGGTTGCCGGCTTCGTCGTAGAAATTTTTGACGATGATGCCGGCGGCGTCGGTGGTCGTCAGGAGGCGGTTGAGGGCGTCGTAGGTGTTGTTCGCGGAAATCCGGTCGAAGGTGGCGCTCGAAGCCGCAGCTGACGAGGCCGTGCCCTGATGCACGGAAAGCACGTTGCCGTTTTGGTCGTAGGCCCGGCCGGTGACCAGATGGTGCCCGGAGATCATCGTCCCATTGGCAGCCATGTAACTCACTGTGGGCGTGAAGGTGTAGGTCGGGCGATTGGCGTCGTCATAGAGGGTCACCGTGGTATTCCCGCGCGCGTCGGTGACGGAGGTTGGGTTGCCCGCAGCGTCGTAGGCGGTCAGCACCGTCGGGCTGACAAAGGTTCCGTTGGCGGAAGTGCTCCAGTCCTCCACCTCCGGCGCAATGGAGGCGATTTTCCGATTCCGCTCATCGTAAACAAACTCCGAAACGTGGCCCAAGGGGTCAATGACCTGCACGGCGTTGCCATTGGCGTCATATTGCGTCTGCGTGACGGAAGAATTGGAGGTAATGGCGCCCGTCACGGGATCGGGGGAAGTCGCCGCCACGAGGCGACCGGCGGCATCGAACTGTTTTTGGCTGACGCGGCCCAATTCGTCGGTGGACTGGTAGGCAAAGCCGGTGGAAGTATAGGCGGTGGAGACGGTGGTGTTGTCGGTGAAAGTGGTTTGGGTGAGGCGGTTGAGGGCATCGTACTCATACGAGGTTGTTTCCACGTTGCCCCCGAGGCTGCCGATGGTGCCGCTGCCATCCGCGCTTACGGAGACGGAAAGCAAATTGCCCACCGGGTCATAAGACTTCTTGGACACGGCGTATTTGTTGCCGGAGGTGGCGAACTGCACGCTCTGCGCGACGGGGAGGTAGCGCTCATCGTAAGCGACGGTCGTGGTGTAGCCGCGCGGGTCCACGGTGCTGGTAGGCTTGAAAGAACTGGAATCGAACGCGTTGCCGCCGGGATTGGTGCCGTTGTAATAGTAATAGGTGTGCAAGGCGGTGCTCGAAGTCGCATTGCCCCCGGTGGCGTTGAAGCCGATGCCCACCGACGGCGTGGTCAGCTCGGTGAGGCGGTTGAGGCCGTCGTACGAATAGGTGGCGTTGCCGCCGTTCGGGTCGGTGACGCTCAGGCGCGCGCCGGTGTTGCTGTAGGTGTAGCTCGTGGTCAGATTGCCCAAGCTGCTGATTTCGTTCGTGCCATCCATGACCCGGGTCACCGACAGCACCCGGTTGAGCGGGTCGTAGGTCTTGGTGGTTTCGTGGCCCAGCTCATCGGTCTCCGTCAGGACGTTGCCGCGGCCGTCGTAGGTGTAACTGCGGGTCGAATTATCCGGATAAATCACCGAGGTCAGCCGGTGGCGGTGATCGTAGTTGAAGTAAGTGATATGGCCGTTCGGGTCGGTCTCGCTCAGCTTGTCGCCACCGGTTGAGTAAGTGTAGGAAGTGGTGAGGTTTAAGCCGGACGGATCCACGTGCTGGGCAGACACCCGACCGAGGGAGTCCAGGTCGTAACTGACCTCCATATCCTGCACCCAACCCGGGTCATCGGGATAGTCGGTATAGTATGAGGAAAAGTTGACATCGCGGACAGTTTTATCGGTCACCACCCCCGGGAACGTCGTGTTGCCGTAGGCGTAATCTGTTTCGGAGGTGACGTTGGAGTAGGAATCCTCAAAATAGCTGTATTCGCCGTCGGCATGGATCTCGGTCAGGCGATTGTCAAACCCATCGAAATCGTAGTGCGTCGCGTGGCCGTTCTCGTCCATGATATCACTCATCTGGCGCGTATTATAAACGTAGGTGAATGTCTTGGTGATGTTTGTCGCGGTGCCGTTGATGGTAACGGTGCGCGTCTGGGAGGTCGGGTCATCGAAGTAGCCGAAAAAGCCGTTGCTCGAAGTGTCATATACCCCGGGCAGGGTGTGGACGTAGGCCGCTGGCACATTCCAGCTATCAGCATGGGTGAACGTCGTCGTGTGTCCGCTGAAATCGGTGGCGGACATGAGCGCCATTCCCGCCGCGGAGTCGAACTCGTAGGACTCGTTGCCGAGGGTCGTATTGCCATCCTTGTAAGTCAAGGTCAAGTTCCCCCAGGCGACCAATTCGTCCACCGAACCGGGCGACTCGGCGGCGATAACCGATGGAACATCCTGCAGCATCACCGAAGGATTCGACCAGTTGTAATCGGTGACGTGGCCGTCGGCGTCGGTCACCACGGTGTGTCGCCGCCAGCCCGAGTTGAGGAGCGCTCCGGTATTGCCGAAGCCGACTTCAATGTAAGAATCATTCTCGAATTGGCCCAACGGGATGGTCGTATTGCCATTCGTCAGGGAAATATTTGCCACCATGAGTGGTCGTCCCGGGGTGAAATAATAATTCCCATAATTGTTGAAGCTGACGAAGCCAATGGGATGACTGTCAGACAAGTTACCGGTGTAACTATACTGGTAGTTGAAATGGTAGGTATTGGCATTCTGATCTTTGATTTGACTCAGATTGAGATGGTAAAAATCGCCGCCGGGATCCCCGCTCGGCCCGGGGGTCGAATCATCTTCGGTGGTGATGTTATAGGTGTAATTAGAGGTAACGTTCATCGCGTCGGTCACACTCGTCAGTTCATAAAAGTTGCCGGAGCCGACCGGGTCGGCAGTCTTGGTGTAATTATATTGCGTGAGGTCTTGGTCGCTGTCCCAGACTTTTCTGACCAGGCCGTTTTCATCCTGCTGGATGTAAATGGTCATATTGCCGGCAGCGGTGGTGTCATTGCCGCCGGTGCCGGTGATGGTCTCGGGCACTAGCGTGTCATTGGCCGCGTAGGCATAGGTCAGATTTCCGACGCCAGCGAGCCCCGTCGCCGTGGTGGCGCGGAAATAGGAATAGGAAAACGCACCACTGCCTGGCAGCACCCGATCCATCGGGATGTTGCTGTAAACCCCGTCCAAATCCGCGTGTTCGTAAGTCACGGTGGTGCCGAATTTTTTGGTCAAGGTAAGGGTGGCATTCGCAATGGTTTCATTGCCGCTCAACGCCGAAGTCATGGCCAAAGTGGCCAAGTAAGGATTTTTCTCGTGCTTGCCCGTCGGGTAAGGGACAAAGGTGCAAAAATTGCCGGTGGCGTTCCAGACCCCGAGGAAGTGGTATTCATTGCCATTTTCATCGCTGGCATAAATATTGGGATAGGGGCTGTTGCTGGCCGATTCCCAGCGCAAAGAAGCCACGAGGTTGGATTGCCAGCCCGGGCCAAAAGGCTCGTCCGGACGTTCGTGGGGCCGCAGCCCGCGGCGGGAAGACCAGGTTTCCTCATTGTAAACGCGGTTCACCGTCAAGGGCAGATCCGTTCCGGGAATTTTTTCATAAACATCGGATACACTGTGTCGGAGTCCGAGTGTCAACGCGTCCACAAAGGTCTCCTCGTCCTGCTGGTCGGACTCGCTGGCCGTCTGCGGCTTGCCATCGGGCAGCGGGCGGCCGTTGAGGGCAACCTTGCGGTATTCCGCGCCGGCAACTTCCTCATTCGCAGAGGAGAATGCGCCTGGAGACACGGCCTTTTGGATGGTGAAGGTCTTGCTGCCCAAGCTCAGGTTGCCGACCGCGTAGTAATCAACGGTGATATTGAAAGTATCCCCTTCGACCGCCGAGGGGGCATAGGCGTAGATGGTGTTCTCGGTATAATTGACACCATCTGGAACAGAGAAATCGTATTGCCGATCATCTATTTCCTCCCCATTGGCCAGAGGCCCAAATGTTCCGTCATCGGAATGCGTGCCCCATAATTGAAGCGCGCCGGCATCCGTTCCATTCCAGGAAACAATCACATGGTCGTAGGGATAGTCCGTGAGAAAATAATATGTCTGTTCGTTCAAATTCGGAATGAATAGCGGCGACAAAACTCCGCCGCCAAACTGGATGGTTCCGCCCAGCTCGGCTTGGCTGACGGGGCCGTAGGCGTCGAAAACGGTGGGAAACGGCTCCAGCATTGCGAACGCCGTGCCGTCCTCTCCGAAATTTAAATCGGGATTGAGGGTGCTGTCCGTGGAGTCCAAAGTTAAGCTGTCAGTTACATTACCACCAATAGTTATATTGGACGTCGCGGTCGTAATCGTCATGTTGCTTGGACCAATAATATAGGCGCCCTCATCATACTCCCAGGGGATAAACCCAACATACCAATTGACCGTCGTGTTCACATCCGTCGGCAGATAGCTCAGGCGGTATTCATCGACGCTGTAACCAAAATAATAAGGATACCCCCAGAAAGCATTGTTAAACCTCGCATCAACATCTCCGAGCTCCGGCGGGTAATAATGATTCCAACCACCATCTACCCAATCATCACTTACATCGGCGTCCCAATCATAGTAATCTGGAGGAGCATACCAGGCAAAGGCTGCGTCTCCTTCATCATAAAACCACTCCGCGCAGCGGAAGTCGATGGATTGAATCAACGGCACATTATAGGCCACGGCATTGCTCGTGCCGATGAGGGTGGACCCATTATAGGCCTCGACTTGATAGAAATACCGGTATCCTCCATAGGGGATGGTGTCGTTAGCCGTAAAGGTGGGGTCGAAGACATTGCCGGCAAAACTATCGAGGGCTTCCCAGGTTCCGTCTATCCCGACTTTGCGTTCCAATTGATAGGTGATATTGGCATTATAGCCGGCGGAGGCCCAGCCCAGGCTGACACTGGTGACATCGTCCGGGTCAAATTGTAATTGAAGATTATACGGCACGGCCCCGTTGGTAAACGGATCGACCTGGATGCCGGCCAGGCTGCCCGTTCCGAGATAAGTGCCGTTGGCAGCGTAATTGCCGACTCCTTGTGTAATATTGCCGCTGCTGCCGCTGCTGCCGCTGCCGTTTTGGGTGAGGAAAAAGCTGGCATCGGCAAACAGGTTGGTGCTGGGGGCGGTGAAGTGGATCCATTGCGTGGCGCTGGTGTTGCCCATGGTGTAATTCATGGAGATGTTGCCGTTGGAGTCCGTGACCAACGTCCCCGAGGTGCTGTTGACGCCGCTGATGGAGACGTGGCCGTCGCCGGGGAGGACCACATAGTGGATGGGAGCGCCAGTCACATTGCTGATGGTGCCTGAAACATTCTTGGCCAGGTGGGCAATGATGGATTGGCTGAGCGTGCTGCCGGCATTGCCGGACTGGGGGCTGCCCTGGGTGACAGTCAAAGCCAGGTTGGCGGCGATGTTGGCGGCGTAGATGTATTCCGTGGGATTCTCGCCGGCCACAAATTTGGTCCAATAGGTGACATTGTCGCCGAGGGTGCTGTTGGATTCATTGGACAAATTGGCGTCGGTGATGTTTAGCCCGAACGAACCAGCCCAGACGTAAAAGCCCAGCAGGTTATTGTTAGCGGCGTGATAAGTGGACAGGTCGAAGGAGAAGGCCATCTTGAGCTGGCCGAGGTTGGCGAGGTCAAGCCGTTGATTGAGCCAGTTGTTATAAGTGGTGGCGTTGTAACCCGTCTGCCCTGGGCCGGGTGGAATCGTATGCCAGGGGTAATAGGGCGGCGTAGTGTCGTTGGTCCAAAAAGCATCCGTATAGCCATTCGCTTCGAGGCTGGCCTTGGTGTTGAAGCCGAGGAAATTCAACCGGTCGTAAAAGGGCTTGGCGACATACTCAAGCTGGCCGATGGTGGCGGGGGCAAAATTGGTGCTGGTGTTGGCAGTGAAGTTGGCCACGAGAGCGGTAACGTTCGACCCGGCGCCGCCGACCGCCGAAAAATACTGGTTTAAATAATTGCCCGCCTGGGAGGCGGTGTATTTGAGCTGCCCAAGGTTGAGCACCCCATAGTTGTTCGGCGTGGCGCTGGAGTTGATGATGGCGGTGCCATTGGTGGTGTCGCTCCACCAAGCCGGGGGCGGGTCAGCCCAGACCCAAGCCGAGGCGCAGAGCAAAGTGACGAGTCCGCCAAGGAGAAGTGGATGGTCGCGGCGCATGGGGTTTACGATGACGCGAAAAAAGTTGGGGGAAATTGAGCGGGAAAAGCGCGGGCAAAGGGACAATCAGTCGCCGAAGGTGCCCATGAGGATATCGCCTTGAGGTTCCACCGACACATTGCCCGTGAAGTTCACGGTGTTGGTAAGGGTGGTGGACGTGCCGTTGAAGGTCGCGTTGCCATTGACAGTCAGGTTGCCGTTGAGCGTGGTATTGCCGTTTTTCAGCATGACCAGCGCGTTGGAGAGATTGCCCGAGCTCGTGCCGTTGCCGATAACGAAGAGCGGGTCGGTGGAGACCCAGGTGGTATTGCCGGAACCTGAACCCGAAATTGCGGCGTTCCACTGGCCCACCACGATGGAATTGAAATAAGCCGCGGTGACATTGCTGCCGATGGCGAAGCTGCCGGCGCCGGAAGCGACCGTGCCGTTGCCGATGGCCAAGGCGTGGCTGCCGGTGGCGCTGCCACCAATCCCCAACGCCCCTGCGGAATTGTAGGTGCTAAACAAGGCGGAAGCGGTCACCGGGGTGATGCTGGCTGAACTGTTGGCCGTCGCGTTAAAGAACGTGAGAGACTGGCCGGTGACATTGATCGAAATGGTGCTGGAATTGCCGTCGCTAACCGTCAGCGTGCCGTTGGTATTATTCAGGGCGATATTGCCATTCTGCGGTTCAAACGTCAGGTTGTGGCCACTGGTGGGATTGTTAATCGTGAGATTGCCGCTGTTGGCCAGGGTCATCTGGGTTTCCAGCACCGAGGAATTGGACATGGCGGCGAGCCCGTTTTGCTGCCAGACCCAGGTGGTGTTGCCGTCGTACCCGGTAAAATAAATGGTGGGGTAATAATAGGAGCCGCTCTTGTTCTGGCTGATATTGAAGGCCGGGGTGTCGGTGCTCGTATAGGTCAGGTCGCCCAGGTCCAGGCTGCTGTGCAGCCAGGAATTGGCCACGCCCCAGGACTCGGACATGCCCGGCGAAAAGCCGGAGGTCAGTTCAAAGTTTCCGGTGATGGCGAACGAAGTCGCGTAATTGCCATACACATTGTTGGCGTAAACATTTCCGACATTCAAGTTGTTGGTTATATTAACGGAATCGCCGACGGACAGCGTCTGGCTGACATTCAGATTGTCATCCACCCAGACGTTGCCGTTGACTTCAGCATCGCTTTCAAAATAGGAGGTGCCGGAAAAAACATTGTTGGGATCTGAAATGAAATCCTGGGCGTTGAGCCGAGGGCTGGCCAAGACGAAGAAGCCCAGCAACAGCAGGCCGAAAAAGCGCGGGAGAAATGTGGTGGTTTTCATGGCGGATTGGGTAAAAAATGAGTTGGTTAGTTTATGGGAAAGAATTTATGCGTGGAGGAATGGTTTAATTGCTGATGAGGGGAATGTCGCCCTTGGCGGACGACAGGTTGACCGTCTTGTTACCTGCCGCACCAAGGGTAACGTAGCCGGAAAACGTGGTGGTATTGCCGCTCAGGGTAACATTGCCGTTGACGGTCAGGCCGTCCCCGAAAATTGCATTGCCGTTTTTATAAATCGTGAGGGGATCAGCACTAGCGCCATTGCCAACGATGAAGAGCGGATCCGCCGGTTCCCAGGAAGTGACATTTCCGGAGCCCAAGCCCGTTACCGGGACGTTCGAATCCCCGAGCACAATGGAGCCAAAATACGCGGCATCCAAACTGTTGCCAAAAGCGAATGACCGCAAGCCGGGCATGGTGATGTTTGCGCCGAAGCCAAAGCTTTGCATCCCGCTGGTGTAGGCCGAAGCAACATTGGAGGAAGTGATATTTTGCGTCGTGTTGCTCGTCGCATTGGTGAAGACGACCGTCGCATTGCCGGTGACGAGGGTGAAATAATTGGAGGAGGCCGCGGTAGCGCGCAGATGTGCGGTGGAAGTGGCCAAAGTGATGTTCCCGCCGGCGGGGGTGATTTGCAAAGTGTGGTTGCTGGAGGAACCCGAGAGCGTGAGGTTGCCGTTCCCGGACAGTTGCATCTGCTGCACCAGGAGCGTGGAGTTGGACTTCGCGCTCCAGCCATTTTGCCGCCAGACCCAGGTAGTGTTGCCGTCGTAGCCAGTGAAATTGATGGTGGGGTAAAAAAAGGTGCCGTCCGTGTGCTGACTGATATTGAAAGCCGGCGTATCCGTGCTGGTGTAGGTCAGGTCGCCGAAGTCAATCCCCGTATGGAACCAGGAATTGGCCGCACCCCAGGACGAAATCACTACCGGATTATAGCCCGACCATAACTCCAAGCCGCCATCGATGGTGTAATTGGTCTGGTTGCCAATGGGCGTGCCTTGGTACAGCCCGATAACATGCAAATCGTTGGTTATATTGAGCGTGTCGGCGGACAATGAACCGATGACGCTCAAACCGGAGTCGATGGTGAGCGATCCGCCAAATTCCGCATTGCTGGTGCCATAGCTGGTTCCGGGAAAATCATTATCCGGCGGAGGTGGGCCCCCACCACCGCCGCCGCCAAGATCCGGTTCCGAGGTTGAATCCCAGCCTCCTGAAACGGCCCAAACATCGTCCCATTCGGATGGATTCCAGACGTACCAGTCGCCGGTGTAAGTATCCTGGGCATACTCCGTGCCATCAACATCATAAGTGGTAAAATTATCGCCGCTCTCCAACAAGTCTCCCATATCACCGCCATTACCGCAGTAAAGCCACCCGCCGGTATCGGGGTCGGTCTGATTCGTCGCATACCAATTACCGCTCACGGCATCATAAGCCATGTCGTTGCTGTAATAAAGGTAGTCCGTGCTCTGGGCCTGGGCGCGGCTGGCCACGGCTGTAAAAATAAATCCGGCCACGGCGAAAGCGGTCAATCGACGAACGGTTTTTTTGGCCAGAGGCCACGGGCCATTCCCCGCTCGCGACAAAATGTTCTTCAACTTGCGCGGCCCGGCCACGACGCAAAACAGTCCCATTAAAATTGGCTGCGCGAGTTTCATGGCAGGATCGATTGATGGTCGAAGGCCGTTGATAAAAGAACATCGTGTTGAGCGGGCGACGTCCTTACCTATGCTCATCCCAGAAAGTTTTAGACGCTCGCGCAAGATATTTTTAGTGAAAATCATAACAATCGTGTCACAATTAATTTTTTGAAAATTGGGGTGAACTGCTCAGCCTACAATTAATTTCTGTCTGTAAAAGCTTAGCTTAAAACCGTTTGTTTTGAAAATATCGAAGTCACGCAAATGCCTTGAGATGATTGTTGAGCGCTGAAGGCCATCCAATTTCATGGGTGAAAATTGAATTGCGCACTCGAACAAACCGATGAATCGTAAAATTAATCAACCGATTGATTGGTGGTCGGAAGATCGCGGAGCAACCAGTGCCATGAGCGCCACCAATTGCCGTGGACTCATGAATCAGGGCCGCTATCATGTGCTTTTAGGCCCCAATGGGTTTGCGATGCTGCCTTTTATTAAAAAAATCGCGGTCAGGACGGCGAACCAGCCATCGCCGCCGACCACCTACTGGCTGACGCGCTTTGTGCTACTTCGGCTGTTGGGCGCGGTGTACGCCATCGCGTTTCTCGTTGCAGCAAAGCAAATCATCCCGCTGATCGGCGCAGAGGGGCTGACGCCGCTGGCTCCAATCGCGGACCAAATTGCGAGCGAAGGCAAAACGGCCGGCTCGTTTTTTCAATACCCGTCGCTGTTCTGGTTCAACCACTCGGACGCCATGCTGCAAGAGACGGCCTGGGCGGGCTTCGCACTTTCCTGCGTGGTCGTGGCCGGATACGCCAACGCGCTGATAATGCTGACGCTGTGGGCGTGGTACATGTCGTTCGTCCACCTCGGCCTGGAATGGTATGGCTATGGCTGGGAAATCCAGCTGCTGGAAACCGGATTTCTGGCGGTTTTTTTATGTCCGCTGCTGGATCCGCGCCCGTTCCCGCGCCGCGCACCGCCGGTGGTGACGATCTGGCTTTATCGCTGGTTGATCTTCCGCATCATGCTCGGTGCGGGTCTCATCAAATTACGCGGCGACCCGGTGTGGCGCGACTACACGGCGCTCTATTATCATTTTGAGACACAGCCCATCCCGAACGGCCTGAGCCGGTGGTTCCATTTTCTGCCGCCGTTTGTCCTGCGACTGGGGGTGGGCCTCAACCATTTCGCGGAACTCATCGCGCCGTGGTTTGTGTTTTGGCCGCGGCTGGCGCGGCACATCGCCGGTTCAGTCATCATCCTCTTTCAACTCACGCTCGTCTTGAGCGGGAATCTCTCGTTTCTCAACTGGCTCACCATCGTCCCGGCGCTGGCGTGCTTTGATGACTCGTTCTGGCGCCGAGTTTTGCCCCATGTGCTCGTCCGCCACGCGGAAGAGGCGGCGGCCCTCGCGCAGCCTTCGCGCACCATGAAATGGGCGGCGTGGATTTATGCCGGAATCGTGGCCCTGCTGAGCATCCCGGTCGTGGTGAACCTCGCCTCGCCGCGGCAGTTGATGAACAACGCTTTCGACCCCCTCGGCCTGGTCAACACCTACGGCGCGTTCGGTTCTGTCGGCAAAGAGCGCCTCAACGTCGTCTTCGAAGGCACTGCCGCTGCGGTGCTCGACGAACATACCGTGTGGAAGGCCTATCCCTATATCGGCCTGCCGGTGGATGTCATGGAGCGCCCGCCGCAAGTCGCGCCCTATCAATTGCGTCTCGACTGGCAGATGTGGTTCGCCGCGATGGCCACGCCGAATCAATACCCCTTCACCATCAATGTCGTGTGGAAACTCCTGCACAATGACGCGGGCACGTTGAGTTTGTTTGCGGACAATCCGTTCCCCGACAAGCCGCCGCACTTTATCCGCGCCCGGCTTTATAAATACAGCTTCGCGCCGTTGGACAACCCCACCGGCGCTTATTGGACGCGCCAGGACCTCGGCGACTGGCTGCCACCCCTCTCGGCTGACAACCCATCGCTGCAAATGGAATTGTCCCGCCGGCACTGGCTGACCTCCGCATCCGCGCAACCCGCGCCAAAGTGAAATAAATATTTCTTTTGCCGCCCGCCCCTGCCCTAGCCTAGCCTGCGCGCATGGCTGCCGCTTCATCCGCGTGGAAACCGCGCGACATTATCCGCTGGGGCATCCTTGGTTGCGGTGAAGTGACCGAGGTCAAAAGCGGGCCGGGTTTTCAAAAATCCGCCGGGTCGAAGCTGGTCGCGGTGATGCGCCGGCAGGCGAAGCTCGCCGAGGATTACGCTCACCGCCATGGCGTGCCAAAATGGTGCGCGGATGCCGATGCGCTTATCCGCGACCCCGAGGTGGACGCCGTTTACATCGCCACACCGCCCGGCTCGCACCTCGAATACGCTCGGCGCGTGGCCACCGCGGGCAAACCGTGCCATGTGGAAAAACCGATGGCGCGCAACGCCACCGAGTGCGAGGAGATGCTCGCCGCATTTGCGCAGATGAAATTGCCGCTCTTTGTCGCCTACTACCGCCGCGCGCAACCGCGTTTCTTGAAGGCCAGGGAATTGATTGAAAGCGCCTTGGGCCGCGTCACCCACGTGCATTATCAATTCACCGACCCGCGCCACTCGGCGGCCCAAGCTGGCAGCCTGCCCTGGCGGCTTGAGGCCGAGAACGCCGGCGGAGGATTTTTCCTCGACCTCGGCTCGCATACACTGGACCTGCTCGATTTTTTCTTTGGCCCGCTCGACGGGGTTTCCGGCCACGCCGCCAACCTTGCCTCGCCTTATGAAGTCGAAGACACGCTGACCATGAGCTTCCGCACGCCTGCGGGCGCACCCGGCACGGCAGCTTGGAATTTCGCCGGAACCGTCGCAAAGACGGAAGATTTTTTCCTCATCACCGGCACCGAGGGTCGAGTGACTTTCTCAACTTTCGGCAATGAACCGCTGCGGCTGGAAACGGCCGATGGCAAAATTCAGGAATTTCCCTTCACACCGCCTGAGCATGTGGCTCAGCCGCTCATCCAAACCGTGGTGGACGAATTGCGCGGGCGCGGAAAATGCCCCAGCACCGGCGAGTCCGCCGCGCGCACATCCCGCGTCATGGACAAGGTGCTCGATTCTTATTACGGCGGGCGCACGGATGCCTTTTGGCAGCGCCAGAAGAGTTGGCCGGGCCGCCGAAAGTAGTTTCTTAATTTGGGACAAAAAAAACGGCGCACTGTTTCCAGTACGCCGTTCGTTTTGTCGGAGGAAAACTATTTAGTGTCCGATAAAAATGACATCCAGCAGCCGCGGACCCCTGGGGCCGCCACGACCACCACGGCCGCCACGACCCGCTGAATCCGCCGGTGCGGCCGCCGCGACTTGGGCAGAACCCGCCGAAGCCGCCGGCGTGGCGGAGGCCATCGCGGGCGCCGGAGCGGAAGCTGCCGGAGCGGCCGAGGACGCCGCCGCCGCGGAACTGGCGGCCGGGGCCGGGGGCGTCGGCACAGCTTCGGTGGTAATGACAACGATGTGGCCCGTCTTGGCGTCCAAAGTGCAGGTCTTGGCGCCCGATTTGGTGGTTACCGTGTCTTCCAAAACAAAATCGGTCGGGCTGTTTTCCTTGATGATGGAAAGCGTGCCATTGCCGTGAGAACTGAAAGCTTCCATGGTATCGGGATTGAAACCACCGCCATCCGAGCTGCCGGCGAGCGGCAAGGTGGTGATAATTTTGCCATCAGTGGCGCTGAGGATGACGCAAGTCGGCCCGCCTCCCTGCGCTCCACGGCACATCGCAAAGAGGATATGGTTCTTGGCGTCGATGGCCAAACCGGCGTCCCCGGCGCCTTTTTCGCCCAAGTCGTAATGCGCGGTCACCTGGAGGGTCTTGGCATCCACCACGGCGATGGAGCCCTGGTCTTCACAATCAAAATAGAGATGGCCCTCGCCATCCGTGGCGCCTTGCTCGACGGCGGCGTTGGAGCCGTCGCGGCCAATGGCGTCAACCGTGCCAACGACCGAGCCGTCCTTGGAGTCAATGACGCGGAGGTTGGGCGCGCGGTGGCTGAGAATAAAAAAATGGTGGGTCGGAGCATCGAAGAGATAGCCGTCCGCTCCTGCCGCCGGTATCGTTTTAATCGGCTCGAGAGTCTGGGTATTAAAAAAGACCGCCGGGTTGCCGGAGACAAGGCCGGTGTGGTTTTCCGGGTCGAGCGCGGCGCCATGCCCGGATGCATTGGGCAAACTGCCCGCCAGCTTGAAGGTGTCGAGGTCAAACACACTGACCACGTTTCCGCAGGCGACATAGACGCGGCGGTTGACGCTGTCCGCCGTGACATAGTCAATCCCGCCCGCGGCGGGAATCTGCGTGGTCGCGAGAATTTTGTAAGGCTTGGCGGCGGGGGCGGCCGCAGCTGCCGACGGCGCGGTTTGGGCAAAGGTGGTGGAAGCCAGCAAGCCAATGCCGGCGAGAACGAGGAAGGTGGAGGACGTAGGGGACGGTTTCATGGGAGGGTTAATTTAGCACGGCAAGGGTTACCGCAGCATTACGTAAAATTCAAGCCCGCTCGCAGTGAGTCAACCGGCGGTCAAGTCCCGGACCAACAGCACGGCTTTGGGGCCGTTGGGCGAAAAACTCAAAGACTTGAGCCCGGCCACTGCCCGTTGTTTGAGCATGGCCAGCCCGATGCTCTCGCCGTCCTTGGTGACCCGGCTGCGCAATTCGCCCGCCGGCACTTCACCGGCAAACAATGGCACCGGCTCGGTCGCCGACGGCCATTGCTGCGGAAACTCCCACGCCACCTGCCACAAACCGCGGTTCACATGCCCCTGCGAGTGTAGGCGCGACATGATTTCCTGGCCGACGAAGCAACCCTTCTCAAACGAGACCGCGGCGCCTTCCAACCGCGCCTCCTGCGGTAAATCACCCGGCCCGGCATCCTGCGGCACGGCCGGAACCCCCGCGACGACGCGCAGGCCATGCAAGTCTTCTGCCGAACATGCCGCGGCGCCGAGACTGCTTAACTCGGCGATGATTTTTTCCGCCGCGGCGGGTGGCACTAATATATCCCATGAACCGAACGACGACGGCCGCCGACCCATCCAAGATTCGCAAACTGCCGGGTCCGCGACGCGGTCAACCAGTTCAGATAAATCGGCGTCCGGCTCCGCAGGCCACAGATGCAGCAGGCAAAATTTTTCCGTCTCGTCGGCCAGCGTCACTTCATCGGCCACGAGACGCGATTCGAGCTGCCCGCGCAAAAGGGTGGCGGGGCAATCGTAACTGAGCAGAAGAAAATTCTCGTGAGTTTTCTCAAGGACAAAACTATCGGCCTGGATTTTACCCTTGTGGTCGAGCCACAATCCATAGGTCACGGACAACTCGATGCCGGGATTTTTCAGGTCGTTCGAGAACTGGCTTTGCAAAAATGCGAAGGCATCCGGCCCCGTGGCGCGCAAGACTGCCGCGGGCCGCGTCAGATGATAAAACACATAAGTTTCCGCCATAGGTGGGATACTCTATACCTTCTGTTCTTGCCGCGCGCACGCAAATTTGATTCATTGGCCCGCTTTACCCCAAGCCTCGCCGGCCCTGCGGCATGCCTCCGCGCTGGCGCCTTTTTCCATTTTTCCCGTGCCCAAAGTCACCGACATCAACATTTCCTCGAATCGTGCGCTGCCCACGCCGCACGAACTGCTGGCCAGCGCCCCGCGCACGGACGCCCAGGCCCGGTTCGTCGCCGCCAGCCGCGAGGCCATCCACCGCATCATCTTTGGCGACGACCCACGCTGGCTGCTCGTCGTCGGCCCATGCTCCATCCACGACGTGGCCGCCGGGCGCGAATACGCGGAAAAGCTCGCCGCACTCAGCCGCGAAGTCTCCGACCGTCTGCTGCTCGTCATGCGCGTCTATTTTGAGAAACCGCGCACGACCACCGGCTGGAAGGGTCTCATCATGGACCCGCACCTTGATGACACATGCGATATTCCTGCCGGCCTGAAAATCGCGCGCGAATTCCTCCGCACAGTGATCGACCTCGGCCTGCCCACGGCGACCGAGCTGCTCGATCCGATTACGCCACAGTATATTGCCGACTTGATTTGCTGGTCGGCCATTGGCGCGCGCACTACGGAATCGCAAACGCACCGCCAGATGGCTTCCGGCCTCTCGATGCCGATGGGTTTCAAGAACGGCACCGACGGCTCCGTCCAGACGGCCATCAACGCCATCAAGGCGGCGCGCTCGCCGCAGACTTTCCTCGGCATCAACGAAGACGGCCGGGCCTCCGCCGTGACCACGCGCGGCAACCCGAACTGCCACCTCGTCCTGCGCGGAGGCTCGAATGGGCCCAATTACGGCACGGAGCACGTCGCCGCCGCGGAAAAACTTTTGCACACCGCCGGCCTGCCCACGCCCATCATGGTGGATTGCTCGCACGACAACAGCGGCAAAAAGCACGACCGCCAGCCCGCGGTGTTCCAGGACGTGCTCGCCCAGCGCACCGGCGGGCGCGCGTGCCTCATCGGCGCGATGCTGGAAAGCAACCTCCACGCCGGCAACCAGCCCGAGCCGAAACGCGGCGCCGCGCTGCGCCCCGGCGTCTCCATTACCGATGCCTGCATTGACTGGCCGACCACTGAGCGCCTGGTGCGCAAAGCCCATGAAGCCTTGCAGGCGCTGACGCCCGTCGCCGCGGCGAAATAAATCGTGTTTTACATCTTGAGTCATAACCCATAAATTTTGAGTTCCTCATGAAACAACCCATTCGAGTCGCCGTCACCGGCGCAGCCGGCCAGATCGGCTACGCCCTCCTGTTCCGCATCGCCTCCGGCGCCGTCTTCGGCCCCGACCAACCGGTGGCGCTCAACTTGATTGAGATCCCGCCCGGCCTCGAACCACTGAAGGGCGTCGTGATGGAACTCGACGACTGCGCGTTCCCGTTGCTGACGGAAGTCGTGCAGACGGCCGACCTCAACGAGGGCTTTAAGAATGTGAACTGGGCGTTGCTCGTAGGCAGCGTGCCGCGCAAGGCCGGGATGGAGCGCAAGGAACTCCTCGGCATCAACGGCAAAATTTTCGTCGGCCAGGGCCAGGCCATCGCCAAAAACGCCGCAGCGGACGTGCGCGTGCTGGTCGTCGGCAACCCGTGCAACACCAATTGCTACATCGCGATGCGCAACGCCGCCGGCGTGCCCGCGGACCGCTGGTTCGCGATGACGCGCCTCGATGAAAACCGTGCCAAGGCCCAGCTCGCGCAAAAAGCCAGCGTGCCGGTGAGCCGCGTGACCAACCTGTGCATCTGGGGCAACCATTCCTCGACGCAGTACCCTGATTTCTACAACGCGAAAATCAACGGCCAGCCCGCGAACGACGTCATCGGCCACGAAGAATGGCTCAAGGGCACGTTCATTCCTTCGGTTCAACAGCGCGGCGCGGCCATCATCAAGGCCCGCGGCGCGTCCTCGGCCGCTTCCGCCGCCAATGCCGCGATTGACACGGTGCGCTCGCTCGTCAACCCGACCCCTGCGGGCGACTGGTTCAGCGTCGCCGTATGCTCGGACGGCTCTTACGGCATTCCCAAAGGCATCATCGCCTCGATGCCCATCCGCAGCGACGGGAAGAAATGGTCGGTCGTCCCCGGCGTACCGGTCAATGAATTCTCGAAAGGGAAAATCGCCGCGAGCATCGCCGAGCTGCAGGAAGAGATTTCGCTGACGAGCGAGCTGGTGCCGAAGTAAGAGTTTGAGGGCTGGTGTTCCTTTCGCCTTGCCAGACGGGGTGGTGTTATTATATCTCCTCAACTCTTGCACACGTCCCCTTCGTCTAGCCCGGCCTAGGACACCAGGTTTTCATCCTGGCGACTGGGGTTCGAATCCCCAAGGGGACGCCATATTTTCTCCCGGCCCGATGGCGGAATTGGCAGACGCGCTGGACTCAAAATCCAGTATCCTCTAAAGATGTGTGGGTTCGACCCCCACTCGGGCCACCAGTTTGGAAAAGACAGTTGAGTTGCCGTGGAGTGGACTTCGGCACTGTATCAGTTTGAAGGCATGAAATTTCTAGGAACAAGTCTTTGCGCTCTAGGATGATGAGAAAGATTGGTTTGTCACCCGAAGCCTCAGAGTTGAAGTGAATCAGTGAGCGAAATAGGCATGTTTTTGAAAACATGGTGTATAGTGGCGGCATGCAAAATCCTACATCATCCAAAGAAGGTGCGCTGTGGAGGCGTGCCGTTAAGCCTGTCTATCTCTGCTACGAGGCCGCTCAACTGGTCAAAGCTCTCAACCTGCATGAGTCCGGGGTAGGAGTCTTGCCGTTTATCACCGGGCGTGCGCGGAGTTTGAAATGGATGAAATTGGCTAATGATTCCGATGATGTAAACGCTCCCGGTTTCAACTTGCCTGTAATCCATGCGGAAAGCGGGGCCACCACTAACACCGCAAACTCCAGAGCCGTCCACGAGATAAGCGGGGCGGCTGCTCACGGGTCTAGCACTGATATGCCCAGTGAAAAAACAAAGTGTGTTGAAATGAGTGACGGGAAACCCCACCCATCCGATACGGTCGCCAGTTGGAATGATTTGATTCCACCCGAGGACTGGGAGGTCATTCTTCGGGAAGTCGGCGAGTATTTGAGGCTTAATGCTGATTATCGCAGAGTCTCCCGTTGTCGTTGAATAATTTTTGAGAATTGTTCTTTCACTTCTCAACAAAGATATGGGTGGAAGGTGGCGGTCATTGGATAGCGTTATTGGAGTGCCATCAATGTCCGCTCGATTTATGACGTGCGCCGCTGTTGCTATCAGTGCAACGCCGTCACGATTGCGATAAACAAAGCCCGTTCCGCAATCTGTTTGTGTCTCAATCCTGATAATAATGCTTCCAAAAAACTCGAACATCGCCCGCTCTATAAACATCACGCAGCTTTATTCTCGGATTCGGAGTCGAGCAAGCTGATTATATCCTCTAATTCCCAAACGTGGTCTGTGACCCCGGCCTCCATCGCTGGCGTGCATCGCAACGTCTGGTGAATTTTGCAAAAATTATAGGTCATGTAAAAGATTGCTAGGCTGTGCTTGTGGTTAGACAGCTTCTTTGAGTGAGCGTTAGTGAGGCGCGTGAATCGACGGTTGTGCATCCGTAGCGTGAGATTCAACCGCTCCGCATAACTGGTGGAAACTTTTTTCAAATCAGGATTGCCGCTTATGCGGGATTTCTTTGCGCTTAGGAAAACGGGGGGACTGTAACGCACTTGCTCGTTGATAGGAGCTTGACCGTAATTTTTGACGAGCATCGCATAATCCACATTCGCCCCAAACACTTGCTCCATTGCGCCAAGGTAGGCTGAGTGCCCATCGGTTGTGATTTGCGGCCTGACGGCCAAGCGGGAGCGCAATTCCTCCAAGAAGCGATAAGCCTCCATGCCGTCGCGTTCGCCAACGTGCCAGTGTATCGCAAGGCGTGAATCCGCGCACGTTGCTACCCATGTCCAGACATTCCCCCATTGATTACGCCGGGCGGTTTCGCTGACGTTCTTTTCCTTGGCTCCGATGAAACTCCATATCTCATCGGCCTCAATGCGAGCGCATTTCAAGCCGCGCAGGGCCTTGTCCTGATAGGCTTGGCAGGCTTCGCCAAGCTCAACAAAGAGCTTCATTACCGTGGTAATAGAAACGTCGCATAGGCGGCTCGTGGCACGCATCCCCATCCCCTCGGAGATACAGGCGAGGATTTGCTTTCTGGTGTTGGCGGGTAGTTGGTTCATACCCCTAACATAGCACATTTAGCTTGCTCGTGCAAGTTAAATTATTGTTGAGTTATTCACAATGTCCCATTGATTGAGCTTGAGCATTAGCCTAAGTGCTAGTATGTTCACTCCATGGGTTTCTTGAGACAAGAGGTGGATTCTATCCAACTGGCCAATTACATTTTGGCCAAGGTTGGCCCGATGTCTCATTTGAAGCTCCAAAAGCTGATTTATTATACTCAGGCTTGGCATCTTGCCTATTTTAAAGAACGTTTGATTAAAGATGATTTTCAAGCATGGTTGCATGGGCCTGTTTCGCTGAAAGTTTGGAAAAATTTTAAAAGTAATGAAAATCCACTTCTAAATAAAATTGAAGTTGAGCCGCTTGCAGCTCAAAGCGCAAAAGCGCACTTGGCCCATAATCTGACCAAAGACCAACATCAACTAATTGATGACGTTCTTAAAGAGTATGGCAACCGCACTTCCTACCATTTGGAGTGCCTTACTCACGCGGAAAAGCCTTGGATGGACGCTAGAAAAGGAGTCGGCATAGCTGATAAATGCTCGAATGTTATTTCTACTGAAACAATGGCTACGTTCTACCGCACCAAGGCCGTTAAGCAATGAGGTGGGTAAAGTCAGGAGCGCAGCAGAATCCGCTTAAAGGGCAGTCGGAAATTCCGGCAACTGTAAGGAAAAAGCCCATATCATTCAATTTTGGGCAATTAGACACTAGGCAGGGTCAAACCCTGGATAATTGGAGCAATTCCGGATTGCTTTTGAAAATGGTGACGCGATTCAAAGACCATGGACTAAAACCGATTTACGATTGCTATAACGACAAATTCAAATGCTACGATAGTTTTCCCGAAACTAAAAAAACTGATTTTAAGCGTCCGTCGCACATCCCCGAAGATGCTATTTGGGCTTCCATGCATTTACAGGGCAAAGAGTGTGTTATTGGTCATGTTTCACTAGATATATTTTTTGTTGTCTTTTTGGATGCCGAGCATCGGTTTTATATATCCGAAAAGAAATGAGATTCATCCCTTCTTCCCCTTCCACCGATTCTTGCCACCCATCCGCGCAATCTCGCTCCTACGCTTGGCCGATAGACTGGTTGCCCTAGCCTTACCGCCTTTAGCGGCTCCTAGACTCGACAGATAGACCGCGCCGGGATTCTTACTCTCGGCAATAGCCTTTTGGAATATCTCGTCTCGTGTTGGCGGCGGCGATGGGTGGCGCGCCTCCATGCGCTTCATGTGCTCTTGAAACACGCCGTGGGCTGTCTTAATGGGGTCTGGCATAATACCGGAAGCCTAGCACAGCTAACCCGAGCAAGCAAGGCTTGACCTGCCGAGGGTTGTTTTCAAACTGATACAGTACCTGGACTTCCCCCCGTTTGACTTTCCCCTGCTTCGCGCGCATGGTGAGGGATGATGTTGCGGCGCGTCCAACCGGAATTGCTCGATGGGTTGCCGCCGGACCACCCCGACGCGTTGCACAACCGGCGCGACTTGCGGTTCTTCAACGCCGTCATGGGGAACTTCCGCTGGTTCGCCCGCACTTTGCGCCAGCACCTGTGCACGGGTGACCGGTTGCTCGAACTCGGCGCGGGCGAAGGCGATCTGGGGCTTTATTTGCGCAAGGCGCTGTCCGATTACGATTTTTCCTACACGGGATTGGATTTGTGGCCACGGCCCGCGAACTGGCCGGAGCCTTGGGGCTGGCGGCGCGAGGACCTGACCCAATTCCCCGACTACAGCCAATCCAACATCATCGTCGGCAATCTGATTTTGCACCAGTTTGAAGACGACGTGCTGGCCGAACTCGGCCGCCAGTGGCGCCGAACGGCGCGTTTGCTCGTTTTCTGCGAACCGTCGCGGCGGCCGCTGCACCTGCGCCAAATGCCGCTCGCGCGCCTCGCGGGCATCAACTACGTCAGCCGGCACGATGCGCGCGTCAGCATCGAGGGCGGCTTCCTGAATGCCGACCTGCCGGGCATGCTCGGCGTGGACCTGCTGCCGTGGCGCGTGGAACTCCAGCAGACATTTTTTGGCGCGTATCGCATGGTGGCGGTGCGAAACGACGCCTGATTGTGATAAGAAGTTCACCGCAAAGACGCCAAAGATCCGAAGGAAATAATTTTAAAGTCTTTGCGCACTTTGCCTCTTTGCGGTGAAATCCCCTCCTCATGTCCTCCACCCATCCCATTTCCATCGTCGGCGGCGGCCTGGCCGGTTTGGCCCTGGGGGCGGCATTGGCGCGCGCGGGAGTCGCGGTTACCTTGTGCGAAGCCGGGCGTCTCCCGCGCCCGCGGGTGTGTGGTGAATTCATCAGCGGACTCAAACCCGCCACCCTCGCCCGCCTCGGGCTCGCGCCGCATTTGCGCGGCGCGGCGATGAATCGCTCCACGGGCTGGCATGCGGGTGGGCGCCTGCGCTGGGCGGCGGAATTGCCCGAAGCTGCGCCGGGGCTTTCGCGCATGACGCTCGAAGCGCGGTTGCTGGAAGACTTCGTGGTCGCGGGCGGTGAACTGCGCCTGAACTTTCGCGCACCCGACAGTGGCGATGTACCCGGACAGGTTTGGGCCGCCGGACGCCGGGCCGATGCGTCCAGCCCGTGGCTCGGCCTGAAAATCCATTGCCGCAACCTCGCCCTCGACCATGATTTGGAATTGCACCTTGGCCGCGGCGGCTACGTCGGCGCGGCGCGCATTGAAGACGGCCGCGTGAACATCTGCGGCCTGTTTCGCGTCCGCCCGGAATTGCGCGGCCCGCGCGAGGAACTGCTGCCCGCCTACATCGCCGCCTGCGGGCTGGACAAATTCGCCGCCCGCATCGCGCAGGGCGACCCCGACCCCGCCAGCGCCGCCGCTGTTTCCGGGCTTGATTTCACGCGCACCGGATTCAATGACGACCGCGTTTCGCTCGGCGATCACCTGGCCGCCACCCCACCCTACACCGGCCACGGCATGGCGCTGGCACTGGAACACGCCGCGGCGGCGCTCAGCCCGCTGGTTGCTTATGCCTCGGGTGGGAAAAATTGGCCGGAAACAACCCGGGAAATTCGTGCCGCCGTTGCCACACAATCTGGCACCCGCCTGCGCTGGGCGCGGACGTTGCATCCGTGGCTGCTGCATCCGGTCAAGCAATCGCTCCTGCTCGCCCTGGCCGACACACGCCTGCTGCCATTTAAATTTCTTTATCAGGCGACTCATGGCGAATCCGTGGCCGCCTGAAGAATTTTTTTCTTTTACTTTTCCCTCACGATGTTTCTCCACGCCCTCGCCAATGTCGTGCCCGACCAACGCCTGACGCAACGCGAGAGTTGGGAAATTTTACGCCGTTCGCCCGCCGCCCGCCACCTGCGGGCGTCCTCGCACAAGCTCCTCGAAAAAATCCTCACCGGCGACAGCGGCATCGAAACGCGCCACTTCGCGGTGGGCGACCTGGACCGCATCTTCGACCTCGACGCTGAATCGCTGAACCAAGCTTTTGAACGCGAAGCTCCCGCGCTCGGCGAACGCGCCCTGCGCGCCGCATTGGCCGAAGCCCGGCTGGCGCCCGGTGATTTGGACGCCTTGGTGATGTGCACCTGCACCGGCTATCTGTGTCCCGGCCTTTCGAGTTTTGTCGCTGAGCGGGCGGGCGTGCGCCCAGACGCGTTTTTACAGGACATTGTCGGCCAGGGTTGCGGCGCGGCCATACCCTCGCTGCGGAGCATCAGCCACCTGCTGGCGGCGCGGCCGGGCGCGCGCGTTGCGTTTGTCGCGGTCGAGATTTGTTCGGCGGCATTTTACCTGGATGACGACCCTGGCGTGCTCGTGTCACTGTGCCTGTTTGCCGACGGCGCCTCGGCCAGCATCTGGAATGGCCACCCCGGCCCGACAAAGTTGCGCTGCGACAACTTTGACACGCTCCACATCCCCGCCGACCGCGAATACATTCGCTTTGAAAACCGCGGCGGCAAACTGCGCAACAAGCTCGACAAGACCGTACCCGAACGCGCCGCCGCCGCCGTGCGTGCGCTCTTCGACCGCCAAAACGGGACGGAGGAAAAAATCGGCCACGTCCTCGCCCATGCCGGCGGCAAAAAAGTGCTGGAAGCCGTGGGCACCGCGCTCGACGACCGCTTTGCGCTGGCGGAAAGCGCGGCGGTGTTGCGCCGCTGCGGCAACATGAGCAGCCCGTCCGTGCTTTTTGCCCTGGGCGAGCATTTGAAAAATAATCCGCCGGTGAAAAAAAACGGCGCGGAAGATTTGTGGCTCACCTCCTTCGGCGCGGGCTTTTCCGCGCATGCCTGCCGCCTCACGCGCGAATAAAACCGCCCGCGCGCATTTACTGTACTTCCAGAAACAGCGCGTCCTGCAGGTTTTTCTGCATATAGCGGAAGCTGGCGAGGCCGTAGCCGCGCTCGCCCCATTTTTCGCCGTAGGAGTTTTTGAACAAAAACTCGAGGTCATCGAGCTTGCCGGTCTTGGTGCGGTAGCCCACCAGCAGGATCGCGTGGCCGCCATTTTCCTGGCTGGGCTGGGTGTCGAGCAGGACATTATCGTCAAAGGCTTTTTGCTCCGGCCATTTTACCCCGGCCACGACCGGCACACCCGCGTCGAGCACCTGGATGATGTTGGCTAGCTGCGCCGCCGGCTCGCGGCCCGTGATAAAATACCCGTTGGTGGGAATGCGTTTTTTGGCGCGTTCGATAATATCCGGCGCCGGCTCAACGATATGCGGATCGGACATTTTGAACTGATAAGGAAGCTCCCCCGCCAGAGCGATGCCGTAGGCCCTGATCGCCTCGGCGACTTCCTCCAGTGCAAACCCAATGTCGAGTGTGGCGTCCTGGTCCTTGGGTACGGACATACCGGCTTTGCCGAGGACCTTGAGCGTGGCCCAAATCAAGTATTCCTCCGAATACTCCGGCGCCGTGCCGTCGGGCGGGGCGCTCTGGTATTCGAGCGCGCTGACCATGGCAAAGATCGCGCAACTCGGGCGCGCGCCCTGGTTTTTCGCGCCGATGCCGAGCTGGTCAAAACGCGGCTGCATGTTGACCTCGGCGTAAATTTTCGGCGGCTGGCCAAAGCGTTCCAGAATCTGCTGGGCCGTCAACTGGGGCGGCCGCTTGTCGCCGGGAGCTTCATTGGCTTGAATTTTTCTTGCGTCGTTGACCGCCTGGCGGCGGGCGTTCTCGGCGGCGGCTCGCGCAGGGCTGTAACCAAGCTTCTTTTGCAAGTCCGCCGGCAAATCGGCCAGTGGAATGGAGCCAATGCCATCGCGATGCGTGATGACGACCGACACGGGCGTCACCTTCACAATGTGCACGTTGTAGTAAACATCCTTGCCCACGCGCAGTTCGGCAATCACATCTGACGAAGAACTTTTATCTGTTGCGGCCGGCACGGGCGAAGCCGGCGCGGGCGCGGGCGCCGTCTGGCCAAAAACCATCACGCCCAACCCCAACGACCAACCATAAACCCATGCAGTCAGGCGCGATGTTTTCCACAATGAATTCATGGCTGGGGAAGGGGTAAGGAAAATTCTAGCAGATAATCCCTGTCGGGAAAACCATTATCCCTACGCCTGATCGGACTCCGAATCGAACCATTAAACATCAGTCCAACGTGCGCCGGAAGCGCTTCACCGCGATCGTCATCACCACCAGGAAGAACACGCCGATGGGCCATAATTGCGGCCAGACCTCGGCAAAATCGTTCCCCTTGAGCACAATCCCGCGCAAGATGATCAAAAAGTGAGACAGCGGCAGTATCGACCCCAAAAATTGCGCCCACTGCGGCATCCCGCGAAACGGGAAAAAGAACCCGGAGAGCAGCATCGAGGGCAAAAAGAAAAAGAACGCCATTTGCATCGCCTGCAACTGGCTCGTTGCCAGCGTGGAAAACAAAATGCCCATGCCCAGGTTGGCCACGATGAACAGCAGCATGCAAACACCCAACAGCGCGTAGCTCCCCACTTCCGGCACCTGAAAGAGGAACCGCGCGGCGGCCAAAATCACGCACGCCTGCACATAGCCCACGGCGATGTAGGGCAGAATTTTCCCCAGCATCACCTCCGCCGGGCGCGCGGGCGTCGAGAGCAGGTTTTCCATCGTGCCCCGCTCCTTCTCGCGCACGATGGCCATCGCGGTGATATTGACCATGGTCATCGTCAACACAATGCCGAGCAGCGCCGGCACGATGTTTACCTGCGAGCGGCGCTCGGGGTTATACATCAAGTGCAGGCGGAAATCCACGGGCGGCGCGGGCCCCGACACCGCGGCCAACGGCCCCTGCAATTCGCGCGTCGCCGCCTGTTCGATGAAGTTTTGAATCGCCCCGACGGCGTTGCCCACCGCGACCGGGTCGGTGGCATCCGCCTGCAACAACACCTGCGGGTGCTGGTTGCGCAGCAGGTCGCGCGTGAAATTTGGCGGAAACGTGATGACAAACTGTGCGTCGCCCGTCGCCAGCGCCTCCTGCGCTTCCGTCTCGTTCGCCGGCGCGGATGAAATGTCAAAATAGTCCGTGTTGCGCAGCCCCTGGATCACCGCCTGCGGCACCGGCCCGGTGTCGCCAAACACCACGACCGTCGGCAAATGCTTCGGGTCGGTGTTAATGGCGTAACCGAACATCATGAGCTGCACCAGCGGGATGCCAAACATCATCCCAAACGTCAACCGGTCGCGGCGCATCTGGATGAACTCCTTGCGCGCCATCGCCCAAAACCGATGGAAGGAAAATCCGTTGAGCATGATGGTTCAGGTAAAATTGTCGCGGGACCCGCCCTGGAGATGGATGAAGACGTCTTCGAGCGACGGCTTCGTCGGCGTGGCGGTCACGCCCGGGCCGGCCACCGCGGCAACGGCGGCTTTTACGGCCTCGGCATCGGATCCGCAGATGTGCAGCGAGCTGCCAAAGGGCACAACCGAGACTTTCGGCCAGCCGTGCAGCGTCACCACCAGCTTGCTCGGGTTGTCGGTCTCCAGCCGCCACACGGTCAGCCCGGCGCGATCAATTACTTCGCGCACGGTGCCGCGCGTGAGCAACTTGCCAAAAGACAAATAGGCGACGCGGTGGCAACGCTCCGCCTCATCCATATAATGCGTGGCAATCAAAATACTGATGCCTTCGGCGGCCAGTTCGTGGATTTGCTCCCAAAAATCTCGGCGCGCCTTGGGATCCACGCCTGCGGTTGGCTCGTCGAGGAGCAAAAGCCGCGGCTTGTGAATCAGGCTCGCCGCGAGCGCGAGCCGTTGCTTCCAGCCGCCCGAAAGCGTGCCCGCGAGTTGCTTGCGCCGGGCGGTGAGCCCGAGTTGATCCAGCGACGCCGTCACCGCAGCCCGGCGGTTGGGCAGCGCGTAAATGCGCGCGACGAAATCCAGGTTCTCCTCGAGGGAAAGGTCCTCATAGTAACTGAATCTCTGCGTCATGTAGCCGACTTCAAGGCGGATACGGTCAGCCTCCCGCTTTAAATTATAACCCAGGCACGTGCCGTCGCCTTCGTCCGGCGTGAGCAGGCCGCACAGCATGCGCATGAACGTCGTCTTGCCACTGCCGTTGGGCCCCAGAAAACCACAGACCTCACCGCGCTGCACCTGAAAGTCAATATGATCCACTACGGGCTTGCCACTGTAGCACTTCGTCAACCCATGCACATCCACGGCCAGCGCCGCCCCGTTCCCGTTGGGCGCGCGCGGCGGAGACTCGGCGACAGGGGGCGCGGCGGTCATGGCTGCAGGCTCACTTCGGCGGGCTGGCCGGTGTGGAGCTCGCGCGCCACCGCCGGGTCGAAATCCGCCTCGACCAGGAAAACGTATTTGTAGTTCTGGCTGTCGCTATAAATCACCGGGGGAGTAAACTCCACTTGCGTGGAAATAAAACTGACCTTCGCCTTGAGCGGCTCGCGCCCGTCGAGCCTGACGGTGACTTCCTGCCCAAGTTTCAGGCGGTTGATTTCCGCCTGGGGCACATAAAAGCGGGCGCGCAGTTCCGCCGCCGGCAGCATCACTACCACCGGTTGCGCCGGCGCCACGCGCTCACCCACGCGGTAAAGCGTGTCCTGAATCCAACCCGCTTGCGGCGCGTTCTGTGTTTTCTGATCGAGCAGCCACTTCGTGTTGTCGCGCAAGGCCTGCGCCGCGTTCCAATCGGCCAGCGCCTGCTTGATTTGGTCCTCGCGGGCGCCGAGTTTGCCCGTGGCGAGCTGGTTGGCGTCGCGTTCCGCCTCGGCGGCGTGCTGGTCGGTCAAAAGGCGCAAGCGGTCGAGGTCGTTTTGTGAAACATAATTGCCCTCCCGCAATTGCTCGTTGCGCTTCCATTCGGCCTCGGATTGCGCGAGCGTCGCCTGGTCGGCCTTCACCTGCGCTTCGAGCGCGGCCAGCTCGGTGTCACGCAGACCTTTGCTTAAATCGTCCAGCTTGGCCTTGGCTGATTTCACGAGCTCTTCCTGTTGGCTCAATTGATCCTGCTCGGGTTGGGGGTCGAGCACGAAAAGTGGCGCCCCGGCCTCGACCCAGTCGCCGCGCCGCACTTTCAATTCCTTCAATTGCCCTTCCTGGGGAGACGCCACACTGAGGAAACGCCCGTCCAGATAGCCCTGATAGACACCATCCTTGTGCGCATTTTTATCGGTGCAGCCCGCTGACAGCAGTGCCGCGGCGGCAGCCACACCCACCCCGGCTCGTCGGAAGAGATTCATACGCTCGTTTATCTATCCACTTGCCCCGGAAAGGCAAGCATACGCTCCCTTCCCACGCTTGCCGCGCCGCTCATTTGCGTCTATCAGTCAAAATTCCGTCTGCCTTGTTTTACCATGTCGCTGTTCCGTAATTCCTCGCCCGAGCGCGGCCCGGCCGCCTCCACGGGCCTGCTGGTGGATGGCTCCACGCAATTTCTCGCCGTCACTTTACCGGGACGCGAAAGCGCCGTTTATGCCGAGTTGCTTGAAGTGGTCAAAGGCGCGGGCTTTCAATTGGAACCTTCGAACCGCAAGTGGTGGTTGCGCGACCGACACCGCGTGCTGGAATTTCTCGCGCGGCATCTGCCGGATTTTCGGGAAAAATATCACGCGCAATTCACGCCGGGCTTCGAGCAGCGCACGGCGCAATTGCAATTTGCCAAAGTCACAGCCGCAGCCCGGAGTGACGCCGGCAAATTCGAAGTCACCTTGGAATTGAGCGCGCCCGCCGCGGATGAGTCCGCGTTGCGCGCCGCCCTGGCGCGCGGCCATTCTTATATTGAAACACCACGCGGCCTCGTGCTGGTAAACCCCGATACCGCGGGCAAGCTCGCCGCAGCCCAGCAGGCGCTCGGCGGCCCCACCGCCGGCAACTCTCCGCTGGCGCGGTTTCGACGCACGGTGTCCGCGGCAGAATTGCCTGCGACCGAGTCGCTGCTGGAATCGCTGGCCGTGCCGTTTGAAACGCCCGCCACCTGGAAATCCCGCAGTGAGTCGCTGCGCCATCTCGACCAGCTCACGCCCGCGCCGTTGTCTGCAGAACTGGCGAAGCGCCTGCGCGAATACCAACGCGTCGGTGTGGCGTGGTTGTGGCATCTTTGGTCGAGCAAACTCGGTGGTGTGCTGGCTGACGAAATGGGCCTGGGTAAAACGGCCCAGGCGCTGGCCCTGCTCAACTGTCTGCACCGGCCCAACACTCTGGGTGGATTAATCAAGACGCCTTCGCTTGTCGTGGCCCCAGCCGGATTGCTCGGCAATTGGCATCGCGAAGCCACGGGTTGGACGCCTTCGCTCAAAGTATTCACCCATCACGGCGCGGAGCGGCTGGCCACTGCCGAACAGGCGGCTGGGTATGACCTCGTTCTCACCTCCTATGCCACGCTCGCGCGGGATGCGGAATTGCTGACGGCCATCGAATGGGCAGCGGTCATTGCCGACGAGGCGCAACACGCCAAAAACCGCCGCACGAACGCGGCGCGGGCCTTGCGGGCTTTGCGGGCCCATTCGCGTTTCGCACTCACGGGCACACCACTCGAAAACAGTTTTGACGACCTGCGTTCGCTCTTTGATTTCATCCTGCCCGGCTACCTGGCACAACCGAGCGGCGCGCGCGAAGCTTCCGCCGCCGCCCAACGGGCCGCGGACGATGCCACCCTGCGCCGCCGCGCCGCGCCGTATGTGCTGCGCCGCACCAAGGCGATGGTCGCGCCGGAATTGCCGCCGAAACTCGAGCAGACCGTCTATTGTGAATTCGAGCCGCGCCAGGCCGCGCTTTACGCAAAAGTGCGGGAACGGGCGCGCGCAGCGTTTTTTCAACTGGCCATGGGCAACGCGAGCGACGGCCGCCTGCGGCTGGCTGCGTTCGAAGAATTGCTGCGTCTGCGGCAAGTCTGCGCGGACCCGCGCCTGCTCGACCCTGACCTGACGGGAGACGATTCGACCAAATTGCGGGCATTGCGCGAATTGCTCGACGAAGCGGTGGACGGCGGCCACCGCACCCTCGTTTTTTCCCAGTTCACTTCAGTGCTCGACCTCATCGAGCCGGCACTCGCCGAGGCCGGGTTGCCCAGCCTGCGGCTCGATGGCTCAACGCCACCGCGCGACCGCCTGGAAATCTGCGATCGTTTTAACGCCGACCCAACGCTGCCCGTTTTGTTAATTTCGCTCAAAGCCGGCGGCACGGGCTTAAATCTCACCGGCGCCGACACGGTGGTGCACTTCGACCCGTGGTGGAACCCGGCCGTCGAAGCCCAGGCCACCGACCGCGCCCATCGCCTCGGCCAGACGCGCACCGTGACCAGTTACAAGCTCATCGCCGCCAACACCGTCGAAGAACGCGTGCTCGCCTTGCAACAATCGAAGGCCGGACTGCTGGCGGACTTTTTTGCCGAAAACGCCGCCGCGCTCGAAAAAATCTCCCTGGCCGATGTGCAAAAACTTTTGGAGGAGTAACTCTTCACTCCCCGTGCGCCGCGCGCAGTTGTTCCCATAATTTTTTCTGCGAGGAAGTTTCCGCCGGCGGCACGCGCACCGTGAGCACGGCGTATAAATCCCCGCGCCCGCCGCCACGCTTGGGCAGGCCCAGCGCCTTCAACCGCAGTTGTTGCCCCGTGGCCGCACCCGCCGCCACTTTCACGGCGACGGACTGCGCGAGCGTCGGCACTGTTTTTTTCGCGCCGAGCGCCGCCTCCCACGGGGCGAGTTCCAACTCATAATACAAATCCGCGCCTTCGACGCGAAAGTCCGGGTGCTTTTGCAGGCGCACATTCAAATATAAATCCCCCGGTTCGCCGTGCGCCGTTGCCGGCTCGCCCTTGCCCGCCACACGGATGCGCTGGCCATCGCTCACCCCCGACGGAATACGCACCTTGAGCGTTTCCACCGCGCCCCGGCCTTCGCCGCGGCGGCGCAGGCTGAGGATTCTTTCCGAGCCGTTGTTCGCTTCCTCCAGTGTGACGAGCAGATCCGACTCCAAATCCTGTCCCCGCTCTGGACCGGCTGCCTCCTGCTCACCACCCCATTGCCCAGCACCAGGAAATCCGCCACTCGCGCCGCCGAATCCGCGCCGGCCTTGCGCCCCGCCGAAAAAGTGCTCGAAGAAATCGCTGAAACCCGTGCCGCCAAATTCGAATTCCACGCCATCCCCGCCAGGGCCACCCGCGCGCCGCCAGGTGCCTCCGCCACCTGCTCCGGGCGGCGGGCGGAACTGCGCGCCGTGCTCCCAGTTGGGGCCCAGTTCGTCGTAGCGCTTGCGCTTGTCCTTGTCGCTCAGGACTTCGTAGGCCTCATTGATTTCCTTGAACTTTTCCTCCGCGCGCTTTTTGTCCGTCGCCGTGTCCGGGTGAAACTGCCGCGCGAGCTTGCGGAAGGCCTTTTTCAGGTCCTCCTCGCTCGCATCCCGGGGAACCCCGAGTGTCTTGTAATAGTCTTTAAATTCCATTGCCATGGGCAAAATATGCAGAAACCGCCCCACTCTGGCAAGATGTGGGAATCAATCCCGCCCTGATTATTGAGTTTCCATTCCTTCCGGTCTTACTATCCTAAAACCGGGCCAGTCGCCTCAACTCCTTTTCCCTTACACCTCTGCCCATGCGCGCCGACGAACTTTTCACCCTGCCGCCATCGCTCGCGCGTTTTGCGTCGTTCTTCGCGCCCGACGCCCCGCCCTGGACCTGGGTCGAACGCATTGCGGCCGCGCTGGAATCCGTGCCCGCGAAAGAATTTGCGCCGCGCGCGGATTTGCCCCCCGGTCTGCAAATTGAAGGGAAAGTTTATTTGCACCCGTCGGCCAAATTGCCGCCCTACGGGGTTATCCAGGGCCCCACCTGGATTGGCGCCAAAACAGATTTGCGCCCGGGAGTCTTCATCCGCGGCCTCGTCATCGCGGGCGAAGGCTGTGTGCTCGGAAACAGCTGCGAATACAAAAACTGCTTGTTGCTCGATGGCGTGCAGACGCCGCATTACAATTACGTCGGCGATTCCGTGCTGGGCAACCGCTCACACCTCGGCGCCGGCGCAATTTGCGCCAACCTGCGACTCGACAAGAAATCGATTTCCGTGCAAACCCCCACCGGGCGGGTCGTGACAAGCTTACGCAAACTTGGCGCCATGATGGGTGACGACGCCGAAGCCGGCTGCAACGCCGTACTTCAACCTGGGACGATTTTAGGCAAACGAGCGGCCGTGCTGCCCGCGATCGCCTTTGCCGGCTACCTGTCACCCAATACCCTTGCGAGCGTGCGCACCGAAGTCCGACACTTGCCGCGACCATAAAATTCCGCCCTCCGGCTGGGGTGAAGTTATTCGAGCAATCGAATCGGGTTTTGCTCAAAATTGGCCACGTTTTCCGTCTGGCCGGTCCATTTTGCTTTTATTCGGGATTTTTTCACTTTGTTTTGACAAAATATGGGGTAATTACCCTACATGAAACTTTCTTCTTTAGGAAAGTCCCTGAAAAAATGGTCAAAATTTAGCGTGAATGTGGTTCAAGACCCCGAAAACAAAACTTCGTAATATTTTACTATTCAATCATTTATGTGAGATATTCACCGTTGGTCAAAATCGTCATGACAGCAATCCTCATTCGTCTCCTAGTGCCGTTCAGAAGTTGGCCGTCTATCTATTAAAAAATTTAATTGCAATCATAAGTAGGGTATTTTCCCGAGTCATTCCCGGTTTTTTTCACAGATTTTTAACAGTCCTAACCGTCCCATGATACAACTAAGGAGGCGTTCCGTGGTTGATACTGCTCCTGATAGGTATAGTCTCTGCTCCCCCGCTAGTTGCAACTACCCACCGCCATGTCCATCCAAGCCAATACCACCGCCTTCCCTTGGAAAGGCCCCGAACAGCCGGAAACTAGCCGTCTGCTTCTTGCCCGGCCTGCGCGCAACCGTCTGCCCAAAAAGCCGGACGAGCCCTCGACGGCCGTATGCGTGATGGTTGTGGATATGGCGCACTTCGCGCAAATCCAGCATCACCTCCAATTGCTGGCGGGCGACAAGGCCATGAAGGATCTGGCCGACCAGATTCACCGCATCATGGCGGAAGGCTGCGCGAAGGCCGGCCAGGTGTACGAAAAGGTTTGTGCCTCCTTTGGCGGCGACGGCGGTATCTTTGTCTTTAACCGGCCGGCCGAGGCCCATGAGGTCGCCGTCAACATGCTCAAGCTGGCGGAGGACGAAAGCGTCCGCGGCCGTGAAGCCAAGTTGAACGAAGCCATGCGCTGCTTCCGCATCGGCATCGCGTATGGCGAACTTTCGACGGACGCCCACGGCAAGCTCGCCGGGCCCATCATTTCCAACGCCACGCGCCTCGAAAGTGGCGGCGTGACCGGCGAAATCCGCATCAGCACGGCCGCGTACAAGGTGCTCCCACGCAGCATCCAGCGCCTTTACGGCGGCGAAGAGCAGATTCGCGGCAAAGCCCACGAGAAGCCGCAAAACGGCCACCGCTGCGTCGTCGTCCCACGCGCGCCGTGGGACGCGCCGATGAAGCCGCCGGTGCGCAACCCCGATTTCAACACCCACGCCATCTTCGCGCACGAATTGGTGGAGTGCTTCATTATCTCGGAAATTGACGAACGCAACCCGCGCATCGCCGAGGTGATGGAGAAAATGATTGTGCCCGCGTGCAAACGCACCAACTTCCTCCCGCGCCGCGCCGACCGCATCCCGGGCCCCGACCGCATCGCCGTCATCAAGGAGCAATTGGCCGAGGCCCCGCTCGTGATTGCCTACCTGGGCCAGCCGAAGCCGCACTGGAACGCCGATGTGATTCTCGAAGTTGGCTTCCGCCTTGCCACGGGAAAACCGATGGTGATGATCCACGAGGCGCCGCCCGCATCGCCCGACGGCAGTGTCGCGTCGCTCAAAGCTTTGCTTCCGTTCTACCTGCTGCACCGCACGACCGTCGAGATCGCGCAGCAGCCGCAGCAATCGCTTGACCGCCTCATCGCGGAAATCAACCTCGCGAAACACGACCGGCCTGAGGGCAAATGGAGCTCGACCCATCCGAAGCTCGAATTGCAATTCACCAACCTGCGCACCGACTTGCAGATCAACGAAGTCTCGCCCGAGGCCAAGGAATTGTTCGGCCTGGACAACCACATGGAGACGCACCAGCTCGTCGGCGTGATGGACCGGATTCGCGAGCGGATGGAAGACGTCCAATTCAAGGCCTACCTGCGCGAACAGTCTGAAATTCTCGCCAAGATTCAGGCGGAAGGCGCCGGCTTCTCCTCGATGGACGAACCCCGCGCCCTGCCACTCGCGCGCGTGCCCATCATCTTCAAGAACACCACCGCCCTCGAACCGGACCGCAAGCCACTCGGTCATTTGCCCGTGCTGGAACGCTATTCGTTCGACCGCGGCCTCTTCAAATTGCGCACGCTGTTTATTCCGGTGTCAGAATCCTTGCACCGCGACCCGGCAGGTTTTTGGGTTTGCGACGTGTGAAGGAATCCGTGGCTGACGACTACGTCAGCAGCAAATCCAGGGCGAGCCGGTGCAACCGCGGGCTGGCGGCGAGGCAGGATTTCTGGTCGCCGATTTCCCCGCCCGACCAATCGGTAATCAACCCGCCCGCACCACGAATGATGGGCACCAGCGGCAGTACGTCCCACAAATTCATCACGGCGTCGCACATCACGTCGGCCCGGCCGGTGGCCACGAGGAAGTAGCCGTAGCAATCGCCCCAGGTGCGCACCATCCCGGCCGCTTTTTGCAAACGTTGCCATGCCGCGGGGTCGTGCCGCATCGCCGAGTCCACGAGACAGGTCGTCAGCAGCGTCGCCTCGGCCATCGAGCGGGTGTCGCGCACGCGCACGGGCTGGCCATTGAGTGTAGTAACCGCGCCATCGCCCAGGCAGAGCCAGTCGAGCACCGGCTGGTGAATCGCGCCGAGCACCGGCTTCCCCTGATACAGCAGCCCAATCAGGGTCCCAAACAAGGGAACCCCGTGGATAAAAGATTTCGTGCCGTCAATCGGATCGAGCACCCACGTCCACTCGGCCTCGGTGCGTTCGGGGCCGTATTCCTCCGCCAGGATGCCGTGCTCAGGGAAACGTGAGTTAATCAACTGGCGCATCGCGGCTTCGGCGGCCCGGTCAGCCTCGGTGACAGGCGTCAAATCGCCCTTTTGTTCAACGGCCAGTGCCGGATTCCCAAAATGCTTGCGTACGATTGGCCCGCTGGCCGCTGTCAGCTCAGTAATGAATGTGCGATAGGGATCAAGATTCAGTCCGGAACTCATGGGTTCAAGTTACTCTTTGCGGTCGGGGATGGGAAGGCTGAAGCATGAAATTTCTAGCTTCATCCGGCATCCGACATCCTTCATTCTTTTTTCATGCCCTGGCCCGCCACCGTCATTCATGTGCTCGACTTTGAGGGCGGCCGGCGCAGCGGAGTCGTCGAATACGGCGTGGCTACGCTAACCGACGGGAAAATCATCACCGCGCACACACGCGTCTGCGCGCCCTCCGGCCCGGTTGCCGCCGCGGAAAGCGCGCTGCACGGGATTTCAGAAAGCGAGGCGGCCCGCACCGAGCCTTTTTCCGCCGAGCAAGCGCTCTTCGCCGGCCTGCGCCAGACGGGGTTCTTCGCCGCGCACCATGCGCCCATCGAGCGCGCCTTGCTGCGCCGTGCCTGGCCGGTGCCTCCGGCCTCGCCTGACTATGCCGCCCCCGACCCTGGCAGTGCACCGCGCCTGGCCGATTGGGGGCCCTGGATCGACACCCGGCGCATTTATGAACATGTCCATCCCGCGCTGCCAGGCTATCAATTAATGGAGCTCGTCCAGGCCTTTGCGCTTACGGAAGAATTGGCCACTCTCGCCATGCAGCATTGCCCCGCCCACCGCCGCCGGCCGCATTGCGCGCTTTACGACGCCCTCGCCGCCGCCCTATTGCTTACCCGCCTAGCCCACGAACCAAAAATCGCCGCAGCCCCGCTCGGCTGGTTGCTCGTCAATTCTGTCTCGCCCGACGAGGGCGAGCCGTTCCGCCAGGGCGAGTTCATGCTGGCGGATTGAATTACGCCCCGCCGCCCGTCACGCAATTAAACAGCGCCTCAAGCAATTCCTGGTTGCGGTAGGGCTTGAGCAGGAAATGCTGCACCCCCATCCGCCGCAGAGCCTCGACCCGGGTGTCATGGTTTACGCCGGAGGTGGCAATCACGCGTAAATCCGGGCGCAACTCGCGCAAGGCCTTCATGGTCGCGACCCCGTCCAGCCGCGGCATCATCACGTCCAACAAAACGACATCAACCTTGCGGTGACTTTTCACCATTTCAATGGCCTGGTACCCATCGGAAGCTTCGAGCACTTCGTAACCGCTCTGCCCAAGGATGAACGACACCGCCTGGCGCAGCGGCACCTCGTCATCCACCACCAGCACGGTGCGGCCGGCGCCGGGCAGGTTTGTGCCGTTGTTCGCGCCGGCTTTTTTGGCCGGAGTCGAAGCCGACTTTTCGGTATTCGTCGGCGCCGGCAGCTCTGGCGACGCGGGCAAGTAAACTACAAACGTCGTTCCCTGCGGCCCGGTGGATTCCAATTCGATGATGCCGCTGTGGTCCTGTACGATGCCCAAGGCGGTGGACAAGCCCAGCCCCGTCCCCTTGCCCACATCTTTGGTGGTGAAAAAAGGCTCAAAAATCTTTTCGCGCACCGGCCCGGGGATGCCCGTGCCCGTGTCACGCACGCGAATGCGCACATGCTTGCCTGGCTGCGCCCCGGGGAAGCTCGCCGTCTGCGCGCTGCCGAGCGTCACGTTGTCCGCCACCAGCGCAATCACCCCGCCCTCGGGCATGGCGTCCCGCGCATTGACACATAAATTCATCAGTACTTGCAGAATTTGCGTGGAATCGGCCTGGACCGGGGCGAGATCCGGCACCAAGCGCACTTCGAGGCGCACATCACGCGGGAAACTCTCGCGCACCAGGCGCTCAAGCTCGCCGATCAAGGGCACCAGCCACATCGCCTCGCGCTTGCTGCGCCGCCCACGCGAAAACGCCAGCACCTGCTGCACCAATTCTGTAGCGCGGTGGACGGAAATGTCCATCACCTCAATGATTTCCCGCTCCTTGCCGGAGAACGGCAGCGTATTCAGGAATTCCGCCCCCATGCGCACGGGAGCGAGAATATTGTTCAAGTCATGGGCGATACCGCCGGCCAGGTTGCCGATGCTTTCCAGGCGCTGCGCCCGCGCGAGGCGCTCCTCTAACGCCCGCTGGTTGGTGATGTCCTCCATAATTTTAACGCAATGCGTGACGGATCCGCTCTCATCAAAAATCGGGAAGAGCACGGAACGCGCCATGAACTGCCGGGCATCCTTCGCGCGGATGAGGTGCTCGCCCTCCCATTTTTTGCCCTGCCGCAGCCGCGCCCACAAATCCGTGTAAAATTCCGCCGGAATGGAATTCGGCCGGAGCAAAAGCGGGGTCTGGCCCAGCAATTCCTCCTGCGCGTAGCCGGATACTTCGCAAAATTTCCGGTTCGCGTATTCGACCACGCCCTGCGGATCCGTGATCAAAATTGCCACCGGGCTTTGCTCGACCACTTGCGACAAGCGCCGCGAAGTCTGCTCCTGCGCGAAGCGGTGCGACACATCCATCACCAACCCGAGAATGGCCGGCTCGCCTTCGTGCTCCGATGCGATGCCGTGCCCCTGCACCGCCACGGTGGCGCCTTGCGGCCCGGACAGGCGGAACAACAGCGCCGCCTCCTGGGCCGTCTCGGCATAGACCGGGCGCAACCGCTCCGCCGTCATCGTGCGATCGTCCGGGTGCACCAACTCCATGAACTCCGGCCGCAGCGGCGGGCGGGCGCCGCCGGCCCGCACAATCGCCCAGAATTTCGGGTTCGCGTAAACCACGCGGTTTTCCTGCAAAATGAAAATTCCCGCCAGCGATTGTTCCACGAGCCCGCGGAATTTTTCCTCCGCCAGCTTGACGCGGGCCAGATCCGTCGCCGTACCGGTGATAAAGCCATCCGCCGCCGGTTCGGTGGAGAAGCCCAAACGCAGCCAGCGATATGCGCCACTGCGGTGGCGCAACCGCACTTCCAATACTTGCTGCACACCCGGCTCCTGCGCACACGCCGCCAGTGCCTCCGTAAAATGGAGCCGGTCCTCCGGATGGAGCAATTCCTGCCAATGCGGCAGGCGGTTCGGAAATTCCTTGGCTTCATATCCCAACAATTCGGCCATCCGGGCCTCCCAGGTCAAACTCCCCTCCTTCGGGTTGAGGGTCCACATCCCCACGGCGCCGGCCTGCGTGGCCAGGGCATAACGACGACGTTCGTCGCGTAATTCCGCCGCCATCGTCTCGCTCCCGGTCACATCCAGCCCCAGCGCGAGCACGCTCTCCGGCTGGCCGTCCTCACCCGGCAATACCGACACGTGCCACTCCACCAGACAGGTGTCACCCGCTTGGGTTAAATGGCGCATGGAGACAATGCGCCCGGCCTTTTCCTTGCCCGTGGCCTCGGCAAACGCCGTCCGCAAGGCCTGCGCGCCACCGGCGTCCACCCAGCCCAATTCCTCGGCTGGTTTGCCCAGCACCTCCATCGCGCGCCAGCCAAAAACCGTTTCGGCGCGTCCGGTCCATTCCTTGATGCGTCGCTGGGCGTCCAGCTCAACGACCACCAGCGGTGTGTTTTCAAAATGCAGATGCTGGCGCCGGAAAAATTCCCGTTCGTGCTTCTTGGCGTCGAACAGCAAATTTTTGGCCTGTTTCTGCAATTGCTTCACATGCTTGTTCTGCTGACGCGAGTTCCACAGCAACCCCACCAACACCGAAAACATAAAGGCCAGCGACACCCCGCGGTAGAACGCCTGAGCATGGTCGCCCTCGGACAAATCAGGCACGTAATCCGTCAGTTCCGGCTTATTCGCAGCTAAGCTCGCGGTGCTTAGAGCCGCCGCCAGCCGGGCGGTGCCCGTCGGCGTCTTGGGCGCGGAGGCGGCGGGCGGGGCGGGCTGGCCCCATGCAGGCGATGCCAAGGCGGCGGCAAGAACCAAAAAAGTTCCTCGCACACACCATGTATTTCGTAATGATTTGAAGACAAACATCCAGTTGTTAAGCATATCGCAGCGACATTCCCGCGAGAAGCATAATCCTAGCCCTTTCCGGAGGAAAACCGAAGCGTAAATAGGGTAAAACATTTGTAAAATGAGCACTTGCCTTCAGCCGACGGGGGGCGAACTGTATTTTGTGGCCACGCCTACATCCACTGACAAGTGCCTTCCAGCCCGTATCCCGGCGCTTGATGGCATCCGCGGGCTGGCCATCGCTTTGGTCCTCGCCCGGCACTTGATCAGCGTGTCACTCGAGCAAGCGGACCAGCTCGACGGCTGGAAGTATACCTTATGGTACTGGATCAAACTCGGTGGTTTCGGCGTGGACTTGTTTTTTGTGCTCAGCGGGTTTCTCATTACCCGCATCCTGCTCGAAAACCAAAATTCGCCCCGGCTTTTTCGCGCGTTTTACCTGCGCCGCTGCTGCCGCATCCTGCCGCTTTATTTTTCCCTCCTTTTCGGAGTATTTCTCCTTCACCATTTCGTCCACGCGGACCCGCTGAGGAGCTTGCTGTTTGGGGACCAATATCCGTGGGCCAGCTATCTCACCTTCACGCAAAATTTCGCCATGGCCGTAGGCGCCACCACCGGCGGGCTGGCGCTGGCCGTCACCTGGTCGCTGGCCGTCGAGGAACAATTCTACCTCGGGTTGCCGTGGGTCATCCGCTGGGTTCCGGCCCGGTATCTGCCCTGGCTGTTTGCCAGCGGCATCCCCTGGGCCTTGCTCGTGCGCTTCCACTGGAACGACTGGCGCAGCCGCGTCTGGCTGCCGGGGCATACGGACTCCCTGCTCACCGGCTGCCTGCTGGCGTGGGTTTGCTTGCAACCCGGCGCACTCGCCTGGCTGCAACGTCAAGGCCGCGGCTTGACGGCCCTGCTGGTCATTCTCGGTGGCGGCATTTTCGTCATCAACCAAATGCCGGAATACTATGTGTGGATCACCGACACCTGGATGACGCTGTTTTTTGGCGTGCTCGTGCTCATCGGCATTTCCCAACGCGGCCACGTCATCACAAAATTTCTCGAACTGCGCTGGCTCGGGTTTCTCGGAATGATTTCCTACGGAGTTTATCTCCTCCATTTCCCCGTCAACAGCATCGTCTTCTGGCTTCTGCACAAAACTACGCCCGTGATTAACAACGCCAGCGACCTCATGCTGACCTTCCTCGGCTTCGCGCTCACCCTCGCCCTCGCCACACTCTCGTGGTTTTTCTTTGAGAAACGCTGGGTAAAACTCGGCCATCAGGCAAAGTATTGATACTTTTTATGGCTTCCACTCGCCGGTAAACACGACCTTGCCGCCTTTGCCCGCGCGGAAGGCGTGCTCCAGGGCTCCATGCCATTGCGCCAACGGGTATCGCGCGACAATGGGCTGGGCAATGACTCTGTCACGCAACAATCCTAAAAGTTTTTCGAGCGTCGCCCGCGTTTCCGCAGCCGGATGGGAACGAACCCAGCCATCGAGCCAAAATCCGCGAAGTTGTATATCGTTGAATATCAAAGATCTGGTCGGGAAGCGCACCGGCTCGGCCGTCACGCCGCCATAAGTCACCACCACGCCGCCAGATGAAAGCGCCCGGCATAATCGCCCGACGCTTTCGCCGCCGACGGCGTTTAGTGCTAGTTTTATCGGCGCCCCGCCCGTCAGTTTCAGTGGCTCTTTTTCATAACCCGAATCCTCCGCGACAACCACGGTGGCGCCGTTTTCTTTCAAACGTTTCGCCACGGCAACATCGCGCACCACGCTCAAGCAATTCAGCCCCAGATGCCGCGACAGTTGCGCCACCAATACGCCGACCGCCGAGGTTCCGGCGTTTTGAATGAGCCAATCACCTCGCTCCAGTCGGACAAAATCGTGCAGCATCCGCCACGCCGTCGGCGGGTTGATGAAAGCCATCGCCGCCTGCTCATCGGGAATGCCCGCGGGAATGGGAAAAAATTCGGCAGCCTTCGCCACCACGGCCTCGCGCCACACGCCTGCGTCCTCGGGCATTCGCACTCGCGCACCGATTTTCAACCCGGAAACTCCGGCGCCCAGCGCCACGACCTCGCCTACTCCTTCGCGTCCAGCCACCGACGGCAACGCCTTCAAGTTTCCATAGGTTCCGTTGACTAACCCCAAGTCCGAATAATGAATCGCCGCACAACGCATCGCGACCAGGGCTTCGCCTTGGCCAAGCGCAGGCAATTCAAGCGTGGTCGCCTCCAGCACCTCCGCCGGTAGCCCGTGCCGCTCGTAATGCAGGGCCTGGATATGCAAAGGACCACCCGGGATATTCGTCATAACCTTAATTCTTTGCTTTCCGCGGGCGCGGGGGAAGCGTAAAACAAAGAAATGGCCAAACCTTCCAAGAAGGCCCCCTCTACCCCGGCGGCGAAAGCTTCCGGGGCACCGGCGCAGGTGACGTGGGGCGGGCGCTTCGCCAGCGGCCCGGCGGCGCTCATGCTTAAGTTCAGCGAATCCGTGTCCTTTGACCGCCGGCTCGCGCCATTCGACATCATGGGCTCGCAGGCCCAAGCCAACATGCTCGCAAAGGTCGGCTTGCTGACCAACGCCGAGCGCGATGCCCTCATTCACGGCCTTGACAATATTTTGGGCGAAATCAAAAGCGGCGCCTTCGTATGGGAAACTTCCCTGGAAGACGTGCACATGAATATTGAGCACGCCCTGCGCAAGCTCACGCCTGCCGCCGCGAAGCTCCACGCCGGCCGCAGCCGTAACGACCAGGTCGCCACCGCCATGCGGCTGTGGTTCAAGTGGTCCTGCTCGCATCTTTACCACGCACTCGGCGAAGTCCTGCGCGTCCTCGTCGAGCAGGCGGAGGCCAATCAGAAAGTCGTCCTGCCCGGTTACACGCATCTCCAGCGCGCCCAGCCCGTCACGCTGGCGCATCACCTACTCGCCTACGCCGAGATGTTCGGGCGCGACCGGGCGCGCTTCCTCGAGGTCGCCGAGCATGCCAACTGGTGCCCGCTCGGCTCCGGCGCGCTCGCCGGCACCACCCTGCCCATTGACCGCGAAGCCACCGCCCGGGAACTGGGCTTCGTGGACTCGCAGGGACGCGTGCGCCTGACCCAAAATAGCATGGACGCCGTCGCCGACCGCGACGTGTTTGTCGAATTTCTCGCCGCTGCCGCGCTCTGCGGCGTGCATGCCTCGCGCGTCGCCGAAGACTTGATTCTCTGGAGCAGCGCCGAGTTCCGTTTTGTTACGCTGCCCGAGGCATTCACCACCGGCTCGAGCCTGATGCCGCAGAAAAAGAATCCCGACGCGCTGGAACTCCTGCGCGGGAAGTCCGCGCGGCTACAAGGACATCTGCAAACCATGCTCAGCCTCATCAAGGGCCTGCCGCTGACCTACAACCGCGATTTGCAGGAGGATAAGCCACCGGTGTTCGACGCCTTTGACCAGCTCTCACTCGGGCTGGAAATACTCGCCCGCGTCGTCGAGGGGTTGGAACCCAACGCCGACGCGTGCGCCGCCGCCGCGAGTGACCCGCTGCTCCTCGCCACTGACCTCGCCGATCACCTGGTGCTGCAAGGCCTGCCATTCCGTGACGCTCACCACGCCGTTGGCGCGCTCGTCGCGCTCGCGGAAAAATTGGAAACGCCGCTGAATAAACTCTCCGACGCCGACGCTCGCAAAATCGCGCCGAAGCTCGGCGCCAACTGGCGGGACGTATTTAATACCACCCGGGCGCTCGCCGCGCGGGAAAAGCCCGGCATGCCCGGGCCCAAGCAAATCGCCGCGCAAATCACCCGGTGGAAAAATGCGCTCAAGGGCTAGACGGCGGTTTGATTCGGCCCGTGATTGACAAACAGCTTTCGGCAACTTTAGAGTTCCGCCCTCATGAACCGCTTGCGCGCCCGCCATCCGTTCGCCGCCCCGGCCAGCTTCGTCGCCCTGACGAAGAAGGCGTGGGTTACGCACATCCCCGGCTCGACGCGGTTCTGAGGCTGATTCAATAATTTTCCCTCCAACCCGCCGAGCACCTGCCGGCGGGTTTTTTTGCCCACGCTCGCCGGTGTTCTCGGTTCTCCCGTTCCCACCATGAACATCACCTCCGCCATTCCCGCGCCGCCCTCGCGCGCCAAGCTCATCACGGCGTTTGCCGTGTTGTACCTCGTGTGGGGTTCGACCTACCTCGCCATCCGGGTGGGCGTTGCGGCGTTTCCGCCGTTCCTCATGGCGGGTATTCGTTACCTGATTGCCGGAGGGTTGATGTTCGGCTGGCTCGCCTTTCGCGGTATGCGCCTGCCCAACGCCCGGCAATGGAAGGAAGCAGCCATCACCGGCTCGCTGCTCCTGCTCGGTGGCAACGGGGTCGTCTGCTGGGCGGAACAAACCGTCAACTCGAGCCTCGCAGCGCTCATCCTCGCCTCGTCGCCGATTTGGTTTGCCGTGTTCGACACCATTCGGCCGAACGGCCGCCGCCAGCAGCTTAATACCATACTGGGGATTCTCGTGGGCACGGGCGGCGTCCTGCTGCTCGTCTTCGGCGCGCCGGCGCATGATGTAAAGACGAATGCCACCTCGTGGGTCGGGGCGGGGGCGCTCGTAGCGGCCTGCGGATTCTGGGCCGGTGGTTCACTCTATAATAAGTACCATACGTCGCCGGTCTCGCCCTGGATGTCCACCGCGGCACAGATGTTGTGCGGCGGCGTGGCGAATTGCCTGATGGGCACAGTATGCGGCGAATGGAGTTCGTTCCACCCGGCGCAGGCCACCGCAATGCCGCTGCTGGCCTTTGTCTATCTGATATTTTTCGGTTCCATCGCGGGCTTTAGCGCCTACGTCTGGCTGCTCGGCCATTGCGCGCCCGCCAAGGTGGCCACGTATGCGTATGTCAACCCCGTCATCGCCACTTTTCTCGGCTGGTTGATTTTGCATGAGCCGATCACTCCCGTGATTTGCTTTGCCGCGTTCATCATCCTCGGCGGCGTGCTCGTCGTGCAATGGCCCGCCAAAAAAACCCGCCAAATCCCGCCCCTGAGCGGAACGCGTGCACCCTTCAGGAACTGAGATACTTCCAGTTGAGCGGCTT
>Ga0206864_1027_pt1 | contig 53312 bp, 39 predicted proteins | sample Alteio_BWOrgCont_42_FD_152632 | JGI IMG/M metagenome (GOLD analysis project Ga0206864, IMG submission 152632) | Enriched cells from forest soil in Barre Woods Harvard Forest LTER site, Petersham, Massachusetts, United States -... | ecosystem: Environmental > Terrestrial > Soil > Temperate forest >...
ACCAGTCATTCCACCCAATAACCGCAGCCGGTAGGGTTTTTCGAATTGCTGATGAACCCAGCGACGGTATTTCTTGTAACCGCCCTGGATCACGTAAACTTCAAAGCCATATAAGTCAAGCGCCCAGGCCATGGCCCCGCTGCGCATGCCGCCCCGCCAGCAATGAACAGCAATCTTTTTACCGGGCGCAATTACCAATGCTTCCTTTATAAAGCCAGACCATTTAGGGCCTGCGAGGTCGAAGCCCAAAAGGATCGCATCTTCGCGACCGACCTGTTTATAGGTAGTTCCCACTTTTACTCTTTCTTCGTTACTGAACAAAGGCAGGTTAAAAGCGCCGGGTATGTGCCCGTGCTCGAATTCGGCAGGGGTGCGCACATCTATCAACACGATGTCGTCGTTCAATTGAAGAAAGTCCTGAATAGATAGCGGCTTTACCATAGAGCGGTAAATATACGGTAGTATTTATTTTCAGCCGGGGCTGCACCAAATTTTCAATTCCCGGCAACTATACCCTGGCCCGGCTATCATCAAACTGTCGTAGTGAACTATGGAAACATCTTCATAATCGATGGAAGAAATTCGCTAAACCATTTTGGCAATGTATCTTTTTCGACACAAAATTCTGGCTCGCCCAAAACAGTCTTAAATAATATCTTGTGACTGATCTGGGAAGTATCCACTATCGTCAAGTCATCTATCAACGCATGGTAGATATTGAGTTTCTCAAGGTTCCCATAAAAATTATTCCTTAATGTTTGCGGGTCCACATAATGGCCGCCTTCAGTCACCCGCTCTGTCACGCGAAATTGAGAAAGTTCCGGGTTTTCCAAACCAAAAAATATAAGATGAACCCGGTAACCGGCTTTTTTAAATGCCTTTGGTTTTTCCCAGGTTTCATCATTAGTAAAATGACCTTCGTAAGCATAGTGGTCATTATTCACCAATGCCTGATCGGTTTCATCTTCAAACAATTGCACCACATAGTCAAGTGCCTCTTGCCTTGCATATTTTGCGGATTTGATTATTTCCGGGAATAATTCTTTCAGCTTTTGTGTGTAAAGTAAATCCCCGTCAAAAACGGTATAATGCCCATGCATTTCAGTTGGCAAATAATCGGGGCCAACGGTAGATTTCCCGGCCCCGTTTGAACCCGTAATGATATACAGGTTAGGCACGTTAAAATAAGTTTAGTTCCTGGCGAATTTGGTTAGTTTGCCCTGCAGTAAGTTCGCGGATGACGGTGAATGATCTTAAGTCCGGTGCGACGGCAACGATCTTGATAGAATGATCAGGATACTCCAGGTAGCTTTGATCCCTGGGGAGCTTATCGGACCAAATTAAAAATGGCATTCCTGCTTCCAGCTTTTGCTTTCTTAACCGTCTTACAACCTTTCCGCCAATGGCTTTTAACTCTTCGATGCTGCCCATTTTTTCAGGTGTCAATTATCAAATATACTGTTTCTTGCTCCAAATTGCAATAGCCTGCCCAGTAAACCGTCACTATTCAAAGCGCCGCCGACACTGTCAATCTGGCCCGGTTCTTCTCTCCTCTTTTTCCTATTTCCCAATTTCTTCCTTCGCATCCATGCTACCCCTCACTTCACCCTATCCGCCACCGGCGCTAATTCCTTCAAATCGTCATCCGGTTTATCCAGGTAAAAATAAGCCGTAGCGGAGTAGTCGTCCACCCGGTAAAAGTTCACCCAGCCCTTCGGGAAAGCGCCGTCGGTTAAAGCCTGTGGGTGTTCAAACAAGCGTGTAAAACCCTGCATACTTGCTACCGTTACCGGAGTAAAGGGCGCACCTTTTGCCTGCATGGCCTTTAACATATTATTGGTTCCGCCGCCAATCTCCTGGATGACGGCTTTAAAATCATGTTCAAAATAGACCGCATCCGGTATGTGGAAACGGTAAAAGTCGTATTGCTTTTTGCCGGTATCGGCTAACAAACAGCCCTGGTATAAATTGGTGAATGTTCCTTCGCCCCAGCCGGTGCCGATATAATCTTCGGTTCCGGTGCCATTGATCGTCGGGTATTTTTTATCGCCGTCTATATACATTTTAATTTCGCCCTCGCCAAACCAGGTATTGCCATAAACCGGGTCAACATTTACGCCCACGTTCACACCCAGAAAGCGGCCGCGGCCTTTTACTTCCGGCAGCATTTCAAAATCCGCACCTAAAGTACCATGTATGGACCGGTTCCAGCAGGCATGAAAATACAGCACATCCGCCTGCGGCTTATCCAGCACCAAATAATCAATGTCGAAATAGACCGAATTGAAATTAGCATTGCCCTCGTTGGTGAGCACCACTTTGGCGCCTTTTTTAAAAGGCATGGGTATATAGCAGTTAAAACTGCGGCCTTCGGGGTCGCTAAACAAAGCCGACTGGAACGTGGTCAAATGCCCCAAAGCCGTACAAAAAAAATCGCCGAAAGGTACATCCACGGCGGCCTTATCCTCCCCATCCCAATAGATCCGCAAACGCAGCGAACGGAGCATAGCGGGTGTGCGGTTATCAAGCGTGAACCACATCCGCTGTATCATCCCGGCCGACGACACCTCCAGCAGGGTCTTGCTTTCCCCGGCTTTCAGGCCTTCAAAAGCGTTGCCCTTAGCCGAATTGTTGGTTTTGCCGCCCTCGCCTTTTTCGCCATTCAAATTCTCAAAGCTGCTTACGCGCGATTGAACGCCTTTGGGCGTGGTGTACAATTCCTGCGCGCATACGCTGGCCGCCATAAAAAGCAGCAATAGTGGCATGCATAAACGGATATTTGTTTTCATCCGGGTCATCATATTAAAAAATCAGGTTCACCAAATTGGATTGGGCGATTAAAGCTAAGGAAATATTTCGGGGTGTGCGTTTTTTTTCAAATTGGGATCCGCGACCTGTTTTTGCTTATCAACAACAAGCCTTCAACGTGTGAATCATGTAACATATTAAAATAATTGCGTAATGTTTTCAACGCAAGTGCCGGCAGTTTTGCATCGTACTAATACAACACCTATTTTTAAAAAGAACCATCACCAACAGGCATACCGCCCAATTTATACGTTCAATGAAAACAGAAAGAGACTTAGGCATCTGGGTGGATCACCAGGATGCCCACCTGGTAGAAAAAAGCATCTTCACATCCATTCCCGCGGCCATGGACCATGAACTATGAACACTACCATATCCGCACATCTCCTCACAACTGGTTAACTGACGTCACTTTCATCGCTTTTTGCAATTCCTCAAACGGAACATCGCTTTTTACTTTGATGTAAACAGGCTCGCCGGGCAGTACATCCACGAAGTTATCCGACAGCCAGGCATCACGGTCACCAAAGCTGATCGCCACGTTAGGCGCCAGCACCGGGCTTGAAAGTTTAAGCACATAGGCATCGCCCTGTTTGCTCAACGAAGCATCTACCGCCCCCTTAACATAGTTCAAATCTTTCGGCCTTTTGAAAAAAAGCTCGTTTGAGGATAGTGCTTCGCCTTTTGCATCCGTCAGCGTGACAGCGATGAAGCTGCTTGCGGGGTCGTATTTGGTATTGGCCAGCTCAACTTCCGATACACTAAAAGCTATATTACTGCTTAAAGGCTTTACTGTATAATCCATCTTTTTGGTATAAAGCACCTTTCCGTTAAAATCTATCAGCCTAACCTGCAAGGTGGCAGGCTTGGTTTCGGTTTGGTCCGACACCACGTAAACGTCGACATTCCCGTTTTCCTCGAACGGAGAAATCAGCACCGGCGAAAAGAAATGTTTGGCAAAGTACAGCGCGGCTTTTGGCCTGCCGTAGGAATCCATTGTGGACCATGACACAACCGGCCAGGAGTCGTTCAGTTGCCAGTACAAAAAGCCCATCGAGAACGGCCTGCGGCGGCGCATCGCTTCGGCATAAATATCCAGGCTGCGTGCCTGCACCAATTGGCTCAGGTAATCAAAGGAGGCGAAATCCGCCGGTTCTTTATATTCGGTTTTGATGATCTTCCCGATCACCGTGTTGCCATTCACTATGTTATTTTTTTGGTGGGCATTCATAATATGCGACGTTGCTGAACGATCACCCGCTTCGGTAAAGTCATCAATGGTGGCCATATCCGGGAAGCCCTGTATGCCCGTTTCGCTTACAAACCTGTCCTTCAGATCAGCCTGGCTCTCAATGGGCTTGTTGTTCCACCAAACCTCGTAATTGTGCCGGTCGCCTGAAGTAAACGTTGACGACTGCGGCTCAAAATTGGCGGTTGGCGAGCTGGCCGTATAAGGCATCTCGGGACTTAGTTTGCTAACTATATTCGGCACCAGGTATTCAAAGGTGGTCATATAATCCGTATAGGATTTTATGGTGAACGCAGCCTTCATCTTATCCAGCAGCGCTTTAAAGGCGTCAGGTATCACACCCATGCCGTTTTCCATAAAAATGGTGATCTCGTTATTGCCGCTCCAAACCGCCATACAGGGATGGTTGCGCAGTCGCCGCACCTGGTAATCCACTTCCGTAGCAACTTCCTCCTTCAAAAACGAAGGCGGCGTGGCATTGGCGAACATAAAGTCCTGCCATATCATGATGCCCAAATCGTCGCACATATCATAAAACTCCTGTGTTTCGTAGTAACCACCGCCCCATACCCTTAGCATATTCATATGCGCATCGGCAGCCGGCTGCAAGAATTTCCGGTAACGTGCCGCTGTTACCCGTGTAGGGAAATGATCAAAGGGAATAACGTTGGCGCCCTTGGCGAATACCGGAATACCATTCACAATAAATTCGAATTTGCGGCCCAGCGAATCTCTTTCGGTATTCAGCTTTACCGAGCGCAGGCCGGTGCGGGTAGCTGCTACATCGGCCACTTTATTTCCGGCGAGCAGCGTTGCTTTGATATGGTAAAAATCCTGCGCGCCATAACCGTTGGGATACCATAGCCTGGGATGATCGAGGTTGATGGGACAGGGAATGTCATTCACGCCGGCGTGAAGCGTTATGGGATATGTGAGCACCCCTTTCTGCACGCCGCTGCTATATTCCAATTTGATCACACTGTTGGTTCGCGCATCAGCAATAACGCGCACATCGGCCTGTATATGGGCGGCGTCGCGGGTAACGTCCGTTTGCACTATTCCAAGATCCGAAATTCTGTCATTATCCCAGGCTTGCAGGTAAACAGGCCGCCAAATGCCACAGGTCACCATATTCGGGCCCCAGTCCCAGCCGCCTTCATAGGCCGCCTTGCGGACATAACTGCCCTGTTTCATCTTGTCGGCAAACAGCTTCACCAGCGCGTCGGTGGTATCAGCCCCGGCACCCTCACCGGGATGCAATTTGTCAAGCCTTGCGATCTCGGGCTGAATGCGGTGGAAAACAATATCGAGGGTATGGCTGCCGGCTTTTAGTCCGGGCTTGATGTTGACGCGCCATCCGCGGAACATATTATCTGCTTGCAGGATCAGTTTACCATCCAGGTAAACATCCGCCAGCGTATTTAAGCCATCGAATACCAGGTCGATGTTCTTATGTTTCAGCAGTGCCTGGTCTGCGGTGAACGTTTTGCGGTATTCCCATTCCGATTTACTTACCCACTGCACCTTGTTTTCGTTGTCGCGGTAAAAAGGATCGGGGATAAGTTTGTAGGCCAGCAAGTCGGTATGCACCAGCCCGGGAACGGTGGCATTGCGCCATTGGTCCCTGCCAGTAGTTTTGCCTTCGTGTTCGCGGAACTGCCAGCCATCATTAAGGGAAATTTTTTGTGTTTGTGCGACGGCTATTTGGCTAAAAAGCACACATACCGCCCATAGAGCTAAAGTCTTGCTGATATTTTTCATTTTTACCGGATATAATTGATGGTGCAAGTATATCAAGGCAGCGGCTAATAGAAGTGCCACTTTGAATAAATTAAAGTGGTACCTGGGATTTTGATTAAAGGGGGCAGTCTGCCGAGCATTTTTTGCCGGTTCAACGGGTACGGCATGGCGGGTTGGGTAGCCCGCCAGCTGGCGGGGCAATTTTGTTTTATTTTGGTGTTTGCTACAAAGGTTTTGCCCCTACGGGGCATAACAGAACAACCGGTCATCCAGGCTTTTGCAAAGGGGCATAACTGCACCCGATTTTCCCTTTTTCCTCATCACACCACTGCCGCCAACTGCCCACTCACAACCCTACCCTTCCCCCAAATATTCCGTCGGCGTCTTCCCGGTTACTTCCTTAAACGCCCGGTTAAAACCGGTTTTGCTATTAAAGCCGCTGCCATAGGCAATATCCATGATGGTGCGTTTTTCACTGGTTTTATTTTTCAGTTCGTCCTCCACGTGTTTGATGCGATACTCTTTTATAAATGTGAAGAAATTCTTGTTAAGACCCTTGTTTAGCGTTTGCGACAGGGAAAGCTTCCGTATCCGGGTAAGGTCGCTCAATTTTTCGATGGTGAGCTCGGGGTCAAGGTAGGGTTTCTCCTCCGTCATAAATTTCTCTATCCGCAGCAAATAGCGCTTCAGGTCACCGGGTTGGAGCGGAGTCTGCCCGGCTTTTTCGGCAGGGGGAATAAATACCGGGATGCTTTTTTGCCAGATCCCCAGCACCACTAATAAAAACGTTTCGATGATAAAGCAATATTCGTTGGTGATCACCTGCAGCGCGTTATTCGTGTCGCCAAAAACGTTGCTTAGCACACCCTTGAGCAGGAATTCGGCTATTTGCAGCGAAATGATGATCACCATCCAGTTAATGGTAATGCTGCCGCTAACGCCCGAATAGTTTTGGCGGATGAGCTGCTTGTGCTTTTGCAGCATCCGTATGCAAAAATAAAAGTAGTAGATGATCAGTGCTATCATCAAAAGCAGTACGTAACGTACCGCCGGTGTTTGATACATCGCCGCCAAATGCCAGGGCAATACAGCGAGGGTCAGCAAAAACAATAACACCAGTGGGCTATAGATCAGCAGCTGCCGCCAGCCAAAGCCCTCACTTTCGTCGGTGAGGTATTTGATATACCAGCCGCAAGTGGCGATGGTGCTCATCCCGAACATGGCGGCGAAAACGCTGAAGACCTGGCTGCCGGTAAGCAGCTGCCACTCATCCAGTAAAAACTTCAGCACAAAGCAGGACAGGATAGCGATCAGCAGCTTATCACTAATTTTTAAGGGCGACTTCAGGATGACGATGAGCAATATCCCGGTAACAGCCAGGATGACGCCTATTGATGTAAGAAAATGCATTTTGCTTCTGCAGGATTATGGCATAAAAATAGAAACATTGGCGGATGGTTTGGGAGAAAAAATGTAGTGGCAGTAGCAGTAGCACTTGCAGTTGGGACAGTTGTAGCAGGTTGTACCGATTTCATGGCCAAAGTTTAGAGGGGATTTTACCCTGTGTATAGCCTTGTTTGCAATTAAAAATATTTTTAATATTGCTTTATGAACCAAACGTCGATACCGTGTTTATCACCGTGCCCGGGCAGCCTGGGAGGATAGCATTGTGTTGAGCAAACATAAACAATGAGATCCTCTTAGCGCCACTAAGGGGATTTTTGGTTTACAGGGTAGTATATCAATTGGCTAGATTACCACATTCGGGTTGTGGAGGTTCCCGGTTCGAGTCCGGGTTACCCTACTGAAAGTCAGCGTGAGTGTGGGTGCGAGTGTGCGCAGGCCGCTCACTTTGACTTTCTTTACATCCGCTCCCACACCCACACTTATTACATTATGTTTGATTTTGAAAACCTGGAAGTTTACAAAAAGGCAAAAGCCTTCAATTCTATTGTCCGAAAGACGATTTTAATACCGGGATCATTGGACGCTGCCACAAAAAATCAATTGCGACGCGCCTCCCTGAGTATAGTATTAAACATAGCCGAAGGAACCAGCAGGTTCAGCAAACCCGACAGAAGAAATTTTTGCATTATAGCAAGGGGGTCTGTTTTTGAATGCGTCGCTATCTTCGATATCCTAAAAGATGATAATCAAATAACGATTGACCAGTTTGATAATCTTTATAAGCAATCTGAAGAAATTTCAAAAATGCTGTTTGCGATGATTAGGAATCTGGAAAATTGAAAAAATTGAAAAGTCTTAATGCAAAAGCCTTAAGTCGAAAGATTTGAGGCTTTTTTTTAACGTAGCCGGAGACTACGGGCATAGTTAATCCGTATATACAATCTACGGACAGCGGAGGATTTTTATTCTCAGTTCAGGTGGTTTGCTAGCGGGTGGTGTAAAAGCTAAGATTATTGTAATGCTTGATTTGAAGATGACATGTTAATTTGTAAGTTTAACTATTGCAATTTAACAAATCTCTAATTGGAAAATAGAATATTTATATCGCATGCAAGTGAAGACAAAGATGAAATTGCTAGACCGCTTTCGAATGCCTTGTCCGAGCATGGATTCGATATTTGGTTTGACGAAAACTCGCTCGCATTGGGAGATAATTTAAGAAAATCCATCGATAATGGGATTTCAAATTGCGAGTTTGGTGTGGTCATTCTAAGTGAGAGTTACTTCATGAAGGAGTGGCCTAAATTGGAACTCGAAGGACTTATCTCAAAAGAAGTGGAAATGGGAAAAACTATTTTGCCCATATGGCACAAAATTGGTAAAGAAAGGGTTTTTGAATATTCGCCAATTCTGTCAAATAAAGTAGGAGTAAATTCAGAAAAAGGCATTGAATTTATTGTTAATCAAATTGTAAACGCGATAATAAGAAAAAAAGAGCATTCAAATATTAAATCCAAGCTTGATAAGTCCAATTCACCTTTTAAGATTATCTGCTTTGACATTGAGGGTGAAAAAATAAAAAATGAGGTTTTAAAAAATTGGAAGTCCGAAAACAATCTGGATACTAAATCAATTGAGAAGGTTGAACTGTTCGTTTATCATGACTTTTCTGGCATTAATTTATCTTATCCAAGCGGAATATATTTAAAAAATGAATTTGTAATTAAGATTACAGAAATAGATATTATCCATGCTATCAATAAATTAAAATACCGCAATTTGCATGACTACGAATTTCTACTTCTACAACCTGAGCCCAAGAATTACGACATATATGTCTCCACTGAAGATTGGACGGATGTTCCAATTGAAAAATGTTTTCTGAGCATAATGGCGATAAAAACAAATACTGTAGCTTCGAGTGCAGACGATGCATACAGACTAATCTTAGAGATCGCTGACTACTTTGACAACTTTAATATTGGCAGACTTTCTGAGTTTTCGTACGACTCCCTGTTTGACCAAGGAACGTACGCTTTTAAGCTATTTAAAATATTGTTAAATGACAACAAATTCGACTATATCGATAAACTTATTTTTGAAAATTTGGCGAGGGATAGATTTAGCTGGGTTATTGCGCAGTTGCTAATTAGAAATTTGAAATTTGGCTTATCGCAAGAATCTAAGGCACTTATTAATAAATTAATTGATGCACCGGAACCATTACAGAATCGTTGGAAAAAGGACTTAAAAAAGTTAATTAAGTTATACAGCAAACCGTAAAAATAATCGCCGGAGTAGAAATTCCTTGTTTGTCCATCTTTGACTTCGGTTTCGCATACTTGAAGAATTGTCTGCACTTTTTGCAACTACACATCGAGTGCCATCAAATCCTCCAAAAAGTTCGACATTTCGCCGCTTCCCTCTACTGAAAGTCAGCGTGAGTGTGGGTGCGAGTGTGTGCAGGCCACTCACTTTGACTTTTCTTCACACCCGCTCTCACACGCACACTTACTGCATTACGTTTGATTTTGAAAACCTGGAAGTTTACAAAAAGGCAAAAGCCTTCAATTCTGTTGTCCGAAAGACGATTTTAATACCGGGATCATTGGACGCTGCCACAAAAAATCAATTGCGACGCGCCTCCCTGAGTATAGTATTAAACATAGCCGAAGGAACCAGCAGGTTCAGCAAACCCGACGGAAGAAATTTTTGCATTATAGCAAGGGGGTCTGTTTTTGAATGCGTCGCTATCTTCGATATCCTAAAATATGATAATCAAATAACGATTGACCAGTTTGATAGTCTTTATAAGCAATCTGAAGAAATTTCAAAAATGCTGTTTGCCATGATCAGAAACCTTGACAATTGAAAAAATTAAAAAGCTTATTGCGTTTCCATCTGATTGAAGCCTATAGTTAGCGTCCGGCTGCAAGTCATTTATTGTTTAAGTTGAAATAGCCAAAGTCCCACCCTATCAATATCTTAGGCAGCATGAGGCGGAAACGTGTAGCGCAATTCTTGGAAATGTTGGCACCGTTATTTGCTTTCGCTTGGGCCTGGACGATGCCAAAGTGATGGCAAAGGAGTTTTACCCGGTCTTTAGCTACGATGATTTCGTGTCGCTACCCAAGTATTACATCTACATAAAACTGTTGATCGACGGGACGGAGAGCAAGGGGTTTAGTGCGGTGACGGTAGAAAATTTTCAGCACGGGTGAAAAAATGGTGTAGTACGAAAGAAAAAGGTAGAGGTTTTGAGAGGCAACAGAAAACATAAGTGGCAAAAAAAAACACCTGAAATGAAAACGGAAACTGCAGGCACAAAGCCCGGAGTTCGTTTTTAATCAATTTTGATTTTCATGCCAGTTTTTCAATCTCATCAAGGGATAAGCGGGTGTACTTAGTGATCAGTTGTGTGTCCATGCCGAGATTTTTCATTCTCAAGGCGATTGTTCTTCTGCTTTCTTCAATGCCTTCTTTTCGCCCTATTCGAACGCTTCTTTTTTTGCTTCTTTTCTCGCCTGATCTATCACTAATTCTTCAATGCCCATAATGATTTGCTATTGTGTAAAGGTAAATCACCCCGATACAGTTCTATTGTAAGTTACAATTTTTCAATTTCCTCAACAGAAAGCCTCGTAAACTTTGCTACCTGAACAAGGGAGATACCCTCATTTTTCATTGCACGGGCAATATCTTTTGCTTCTTCCAGCTTACCTTCCAGCTTACCTTCCAGTTTGCCTTCCAGCTTGCCTTCTTCCTTGCCTTCTTTTTTGCCTTCCAGCTTGCCTTCTTTTTTTGCCTGGTCTAATAACAATTCTTCAATGCCCATGGTCGCAGTCCTTTCTGTTAAAATATTTAGCTCCTGTACAAATTTAGCGGATATTTCCGGATTTTCAAAGCGCAGGTAATAGCGCAAAAAGGTCATGATCTTTCTTATTTTTTCCCTGGGTATTTGTTTGGCTAACAAACGTTTGGCAAGGTCGTAAGCCAGTTCAAAAAGCTGCTGATCTTTAAGCCCCGGTCGCGACAATGATAGTTTAGCGGAAAGCACCGCCATAGCGAATGGGTTATTGCTTGCTTCAAGTTCCGCATCACTATGATCAATAATTTTATAGGTATTGTAGCTGTAATAAATCCGCGTACCTAAAAACTCTCTCTCGTAATACCGGGGATGAAAACTTTTATTGGTGTCCGCAAATATCGCAAATGCGGTTATTGGCTTGTCATACCGGTCCAATATCCTGCTATAGTATTGATACATTCGCCTGGCAAAATCTCGGTCGGTGTAACCCTGAACCTCCACATGTACCAATACCCATTCCTCTCCGCCCCCTCTAGTATAAACTTTAACTAATTTATCTACATAACGCGTCGCAAAATTGCCGGCTTCCGGCGGAAAAAGCTGCTCCAGTTCTTTGTCTAAATATTCAAAGCTTTTGTCAAGGTCAAATAGCGTGTCGGCCTCCGGGTAAAAAAAGCGCAAAAAATCATCAAATAAATCCTCCAATACGCCTTTCCAAAGCAGGTCATTTCTTTTCATCTTATAAAAGACTAAACACGAAGTTAATAAAAATAAGATTGGCCCAGATATTGCAAAAGCGGCATGGCCAATTGATTCGGTTGTGCCATTCCCAACCAAAAAGCTCTGATTCTTGTTTAACGTTCAAGCAGATTGTAAACTGATAATCAAAAACTCCTCTCCGTGGCCTTCAGCCATTCATCCAAAGCCGTCATCGCCGCTGCATTATTTTTTTTCCATTCATCAGTCTCTGGAACAGCTGGGCTGATCAGCCTCACAAAAGCGGGCATATTGGGCGATTGGGCCAGCTTGAAGAAATAATCCGCATAAAAGCTTTTGAAGAAATCGTCGCCCGTTTGCGCATCCGCAAGCGGGCCGATGGCTGAAAAAATTGCGGTGAGCTGCGCGGTGAGCTGACCGGCTGTGTTGGCGTACTTTTTTTGCCCGGCTTCGGTAACCGCTTTAGTGATGGCCTGGTTGAGGGCGATGGTATTGGCATTTGGCGCAGGCGGCGCAACGCCCGGGTCGGCTTTCAGGGTGCCGCCCTGTATGATGTGCTGTATGTTTCCAAATGCCTCGGTGCTCCGTCCGGATTGTGGTTGCAGCAGGATAAAGCTGCATAGGCCCAGCAAAGCATTAGCGCGCTTGTTTTGGTGGAAGCAAACCAGGGCGTAAATACGCTGGCTGTTGGCATGTTTGGGATCAAGCTTGATCGACTGAACGGCGCATTTCTCGGCATCGGCATAGTTCTTATCCCGAAAATAAACCAAGCCTAAATTATAATACAGTTCCTGGTTTTTCGGGTCAATTTTTATGCCTTCGTTGAATGCTTCAATAGCTTTTGCCGAATTGTGGTCCTGGTCATAAATACTGCCCAAAAGATCGTAGGCCATGGGTTTTACCGAATTGTTTGAACTGATAACTTTTTGCAGGTACGGAATACCTTCATCCCCTTTGCCGGAGTTGAGCAGTGAAAACGCTATTCCATAGTTGGCGTAAATGTTATCCGGTTCCAGTTTCAGGGCCTGTGTGTATTTATCGGCGGCTTCGGCATATTTGCCTGCGTTATTAAGCCGCACCGCCTGTTTGACCAGCGAATCGAGATCGGTTCCCGTTTGGGCCGATGCCGCTTTACAATACACGGCCAGGAAAACTAATAAAACGTAACGAAATGATTTCATGCTTAAAATTATGAACACATTAACTAAAAGAAAAAATAGTTATTAACATTCTCTTAATTCTTAGGACATAATTTATAATTTTTGTAACCGTTTAATCTGTGAGAGAATTTGTTATGAGATTTGTGTACCGTGGTATCTTTTTAGCCGGCGTTTCCTTTGTTTTTTTAGTGTCCTGTTCCTCTAAAGCAAATAGCGGCAATCCCAATTCAACCAACAGCCATCCTCCACCCCTGGATACAAAAGCTTTACTGGCCTATGACCCGAGTCATGCAGATAAGCAGATCGACGACTTTATGCAGGAACTGCACCGCACGAGGGGCTTTAACGGCAACGTCCTGGTGGCCAAACATGGCAAGATCATTTATGAAAATGCGATTGGCTGGGCCGACTACCTGCACCGGAAAGAACTGAATATCAATTCGCAATTTGAGCTGGCGTCGGTCACCAAGACGATGACGGGTACTGCCATCCTGATGCTGATGGAACAGGGCAAGCTTTCGCTGAACGACGATGTAAAGAAGTTTTTTCCTGATTTTCCCTACGACGGCGTAACCATCCGCCTGCTGCTTACCCACCGTTCCGGAATGATGAACTACGTTTACTTTACCGACGACCTTTACCGCGCCGAGCACCGCGATGAACGCAAAGGTATTAGCAACGCGCAGGAGATGGCCTTGATCGCCCAATATAAACCGCATCCCTTTAACCAGCCCGATAAACGCTTTTTGTACAACAACTCCAATTTTATGGTGCTGGGTTCCATTATTGAAAAAGTAACCGGCCAATCATATGCGGATTTTATGAAATCGCATATTTTTCAGCCGGCCGGCATGGCACATACGGCCGTTTATTCAAAAGCGGTTTATGATAAGATTCCCGTGGATGTAGTAGGGCACGACCGCGGCCAATGGCGCTATTCGGTAGCCCAGAATTTCCTGGACGGCCCGGTTGGGGATAAAGGCATTTACAGCACCGTTGGTGACCTGTACCTGTTCGACCGGGCATTGCGCGCGGGATTATTGTTGAAGCCAGCCACGATGGATTCGGCTTATGTGCCCCGCAACCCGATGCTGCACGGACACTTTAGCTATGGCTACGGATGGCGCATCTTTGAAGCGCCGGGACAGCAGGTTATCTACCATACCGGCTGGTGGCACGGTTTCAGGCATATTTTTTTGCGGGATATCAAGGATGATATTACCATTGTGCTTTTAACCAACCTTTCTAACGGCAGTTTGTTAAAACTTGACGACTTGTTTAAGATCACCGGGATGCCTGTTGTGCGCAAAAGCGCCTATAAGGGGAATGGTGATACGAGTGATGATTAATTTTTTGATATGCAGATGTGCGGATGTGGTTTCGATGTGCAAATGTGCGGATATGTCCCGCACGTGCGGGATGCAGATTAAAGATGTGCCGATGAGTGGATATGCAAATCCTTGAACGTCGTCTTAAAGTAAGATATTTTTGGGGCTGTGCCTTCTCAAGACACTTGGGGTAAAATCCTCCTAATCAGCAAGAATAGTTTTAAAGGGTGACTCTTCCGGTCCCGACAGATAAAATTTTTCATCAAACAAAAAATCCCCACATTTGTACATAAATGGACATGTAAATCCGCATCCCACACGTGCGGGACACATCTGCATATCCGCACATCAACAAAATGTTTGACAAAATTATGCAAGCCCAGGCAATGGCGGGCGAAGTAAAGAGAAGGTTGGATTCGGTTACGGTTACCGGCTCTGTAGAGGGTGGTAAAATCACCGTCACCTCCAACGCCAATAAAGTTGTACAATCCATCGCGATAGACCCGGAGTTTTTAAAAGAAGCCGATAAGGACGATCTCGAAGAACTTTTAGTTATCGCTTTCAACAAGGCGATGGAGCAGGCAGACAATGTAAGTCAAAGTGAAATGGCTGCGTCGGCTAAAGAGATGTTCGGCAACCTGGGCGGTTTGCTTTAAAATCTTTACAAGCCACTAACACAAATTTTTTGACGATTGGGTTCCGAATGCTCAATTTTGGGGCGGAGAGCTTTTAAGCTTTCCTTTTTACTGTTCCCATTTCAAACCAAAATTTACGCAACCTATGAAAATTACCTTTTATGGCCATGCCTCTTTCCAAATTGAAACAGGCGGCAAAACGTTACTATTCGACCCTTTTATCAGCCCCAATCCACAAGCTGCCGCTATAGATGTAAACAGCTTGAAACCCGATTATATTTTGCTTTCGCACGGACACAGCGACCACATGGCCGACCTGGAGACTGTCCAGAAAAACAGCGGCGCCCAGGTGATCTGCATTGCCGACATTGCCGGCTGGCTCAACAATAAAGGCATCAGCAACGTGCACGGAATGAATTTTGGCGGAGGATTTAACTTCGACTTCGGGCGGGTAAAAATGGTTTACGCGCTGCACTCCAGTTCCATGCCGGATGGCGCCTACGGTGGTAACCCGGCGGGCTTTGTCATTTATTCCGAAGGGAAGAAAGTGTATTTCGCAGGGGACACAGCGCTAACGCTTGATATGAAATTATTGGCTGATGAAAACCTTGACCTGGCCATCTTACCCATCGGCGACAACTATACCATGGGTGTGGATGATGCCATCAAAGCATGCGGTTTCATCAACTGCAAAAATGTCATCGGCATGCACTACGACACCTTCCCGGTAATCAAAATCGACAAGGAAGAAGCAAAAAAGAAATTTGCCGATGCGGCCCTTAATTTAACATTATTGGACATTGGAAAAAGCATAACGCTGTAAGGATTTCGTTGCCGGGTTCGTCGAAGATTACAAAAAGGAAGTTTTTCCCTGCAGGGCCCCGGGCGTGATATTGTACATCTTTTTGAAGGCCTTGCTGAAGTGCTGGGGGGATGAATAGCCAAGGTCGTAGGTTAATTCAATTATGGACTTGTTTTTTTGCAGCAGCTCGTTTTTTGCAATTTCCATTCTGTATGTCGTGAGATAGTTGAACACAGTGGAGCCGAATATTTCTTTAAAACCCTTTTTCAGTTTAAACTCATTTATTCCTGCAATTTTTGCGAGGGCTGATAAGGAAGGAGGATTGTCCATGTTTTTTACCAGGTAATCTTTCGCAAATAGGATTTGTTCTTTATCGCGTGCAGTTTTGCAGCAAGTGTATTTTCTTTCGGTGGCCTTGTCAAACATTTGCGCCTGCAGCACCAGCATTTCGATACACTTCGACAGAAAAAACATCTTACGGAGCCCGCCCTTGTATTGACAGTGCAAAATTGAATTGATAAGTGACTGCAGCTCAAAGTCTATAAATTCGTTCCTGGCCGAAAGGGTTGAGAATCGACCCTCCAGAACGCTGTCCCTGAAATACATCAACCTGTCGGTAGTGTTTTCCGTGAGCCGGATGAAGGCCTCCTTGTTAAATTGAACCATAAACTGTTCCGAGTGCCGCTCTATATTCCGCATTCCGCTATCGCCATCGCCAAAGTAAAAAATGTTATGCTGGCCTTTGGCAACTGGAAATGACTTCCCGGTTCCTTTTTGTTCCACTACAACCGCGCCGTTAAGGTTAAATCCCATCGAAATCACATCCATGTTTCCAGTCCATTCCACGGCGTTGCTGCTGCTATATAGCAAATCACTATGCGACATGCGTATGCCGTCAAAAAGCCATTGCGTCATTTGTCCTTTGACTGTCGGAAAGGACAATTTTTTACTTTCCTCAACCAGTTCGTCCGAATTGAGGTCTTCCGCCACATAGCGATTAGCGTGGACAGGACTATTGTCGGTTGTGTTCCTTGCGAGCGTCGGCATCTTCCGTAAAGTGTACTAAATACTCCGTTGTGTATAAAACAAACAATTGATGGGGCGATAATTTTGTTCGAATAAAATTAAAAAAAAATGATAACAGATGATGATAAAGCATTAATTAATGTCGTATTGAAAAAAATGAGCGATGCCTGGGCCGCCGGCGACGGAACTGCTTACGCTGGCGCATTTTTGGAAGATGCCAGATACGTTGAGGCTCCGGGCTTTAGGGCCATCGGCGCCAGAATGATAGCGGACAGGCACCAGGCCGTTTTTGACAGCTTTTTTAAATACACGAGGATAGATGGCGACTACCCGACCACTATCCAGTCCCTTACGTCAAACGTGGTAATTGTTCATTCAGAAGGCAACGTTGTTTTTCCCGGCGAAACCGGTAAAAAACTGCCGCCTAACGGGATAATTTCCATGTGCCTTTTGAAAACGGCGGGCGAATGGAAGATCGCGTCGTTCCAAAACACACCAACAGGAAAATTCCGGGGTATAAAATTTTTTATTCGTTTCCTCCGTTCGCGCATATACCTGTTCGCTAATAAACCGGGTAAGACGGAGGCTAATTAAAAAAGCCCGCCGGTGGTTACCGGGCGGGCTTCAAGCGTATATGTGTACTTAAATTATTTCGGTTATTTTACAGAAAGGTGGAAGGCTTTTGCTACTTCGCTGTAGTTCTTCATGTTGATCCTGCGTGCAGCGATCGTTGTAAGGCCTGAACCCGACACTACCACTACCCTGAAGTCGAATGCATTTGCCTGGGTAAAGTTTGCGCTAAGGTCTACATAACCTACACCAAAGCTTGCCATGTCGATTATGTCGCCGGCCGCTGAGTAAGGTAGTGCGTACCATGGGCCGGTTGTGCCGGTATTCCGAACGTACACCGTAACTAAGCCTTCGTCAACAATGTCCTGTGTGATGGCAGGCACGTTAAGCGTAGTGTAACCTACCGCAACCACACCCTGATCAATCAGTAAATAGCTTTGGACATTCGAGTTGCCTGTGGCTCCTGTGGCTCCTGTAGCGCCTGTTGCCCCGGTAGCTCCGGTTGAGCCAGTCGCTCCTGTCGCACCTGTTGCTCCTGTCGCACCTGTTTTACCTGTAGCGCCGGTTGCGCCATTAGTACCATTGGTACCGTTGGTGCCGTTAATACCTGCTGCTCCGGTAGCACCTGTGGCACCTGTTGCGCCGGTAGCACCTGTCGCACCTGTTGCGCCTGTTTTACCTGTAGTACCTGTTGCGCCGTTAGTGCCGTTGGTGCCGTTAGCCCCTGCTGCACCTGTTGCGCCGGTAGCCCCTGTCGCGCCGGTAGCCCCTGTCGCACCAGTTGCACCAGTTGCGCCGTTAGTACCATTTGTGCCGTTGGCTCCTGCCGGGCCTGTAGCCCCCGTTGCGCCTGTTGCGCCGGTAGCACCTGTTGCACCGCCTGATGGGCCTTGTGCACCAGTGGCTCCGGTAGCGCCGGTAGCGCCAGTTGCGCCGGTAGCGCCTGTTAAACCTGTAGCGCCGGTTGCACCGCCTGACGGGCCCTGAGGGCCTGCAGCGCCGGTAGCGCCTGCTACACCCTGTATACCTGTTGCCCCTGTAGCGCCGGTTGCGCCATTGGCTCCGGTTGGGCCGGGGGGGTTATCTTTTTTACATGCTGCTATGCTGAGCAGGCATGCAAATGTTACCGGTAGTAAAAGTCTTTTTGTTTTCATAACTCACGAATAATTTAATTTCTTAATAATTTCAAGTTTGATATATTTTTCCACCTTCTACGCCAAAGGTTTTGATTAGGTTACAATTCTTGTTACATGAAAAATATTTACCTTGTACTATAAAATATAAAAAATGCAGAAATTAACGTCAGAAGCGAACATTTGTTAAAAACTTGCTTTACATTTTTTTTGATAAATGGCACGATTTTTCGCGGGGATGAGCTGTAAAACAATACCTATGAAGAAACTTAGTGTGCCCTTGCACTCCAAAGTGCATGTGTGGATGGACGCCATCGGGTTCCGGTTGAATGGTTCACAAACCAACTATAAAGACAATATCACCACCCGTCATTATTTTTTTGAAACCTTTAATTTTTTCGAAAAATTAAAAAACAACGACCCCAACAGCTCAAAATTCTTATGCTTTGACGCCTATGGCGAATCGATGCCCGTAAAGTCGCTGCTCGACTTGCAGACCGCCTTTTTCGAAAATATCAGCCAGTTATAAAAGGTTGCCTGCTTTTTCCGGATCACGCTTTTCAACACAGCACAAAAACAAAATCCTGCTTTCGCAGGATTTCAATTAGTTTATTTATTTTATTTTCAGTGAATTATGGCTTATCGTAGCTGGCTGGCTCCATGTTTTCGTCAAGCGGAAGATCCGGCGCAAGCGTTCTTCCCGATGACGCCGGTAAGTTAATAACAGGCCTGATTGGATTCAACGCCTCTTTGATCCTCGCGTGCAGATCGATGTAATGTGCTTTGGTGATGGCATCGCCACCTTTTGGTAAACCAGCGTCGATCGCCGTTAATTCCGCACGCACCATGGGCCTGATGTCGGATAGCACCATGTTGATCGGGGTAAGCCCGTAATAGGCGAGCTGGGCGGCAGGGATCGCGGGTATTCCCCTAAGATCATCATTCAACAAGCTTTTCAGATCCTCGATGTAAGCGCGCTGCAGGTTGCGTTTAAACGCATCAGGGCCGGCGTCCGCTTTGAATATCCCGGTACGGAGATCAGTAAGCAGGTCGGCTACTGTATAGGCATTAGTACCATTCTTGACCTCATTATCATACATTCGCGACAACCTGAACGGCGAAAGGACATTGCCTAAAGTGTTAGTTTGCAGACTTTTGATACGGTTGATCACTATACCATCATCAAATTTGCTTAACTCGGGGCTATTGATAAGCCAGGTTGGGGTGGTAAAAAGCTGCTTGTTAAAAAACAATAGCGCGTCGTGCTGCCTATCCTTAGCCACAAAATCGTAAACAGGCCCATCCTGGTCATACGTTTTAAAGTTTTCGTTCATCCCACCTACATTGGTGGCAACATGGCCCATGTAACGATAAAACTGCGTCAATACTTCGGTGTACAATTCATCCAGATCGCTGTAGCGCTCGCCTTTCTGAAATGTCCAGGTTTCAATATTAGGTAATATACGCTTCAAATTGGCTATGCCATAGGCGCCTGCCTTCATAGCGTTATCGCCCAGGTCTTCGCTTTGCAGGCGCGGGTCGAAGCTTGACCCCTGGCGGCCAAAATAGTACAACGGATCGCCGGCCTTTTGTTTTGTCCATACATCCAGCTTTTCTTTTTCCTGTTTTGGCGTTTGGTTACCCGGGAACCAGGTATAGCCCCATTTGATGGCCCATTTATCGTATTCGCCAATCTGCGGATAGAAATGCCTTACCCCATCGCCGGGTTGCGCTATGTAGTTAAAGCGGGCATAGTCCATGATTGACGGGGCGGTACCGTGCTTATCGGTGAATGACCTCGAGCGGAGCGAGTCAACCGGATAGGCATAGCTGGAGCCGAAGTTATGCGGGAGGCCGAGTGTGTGCCCGATTTCGTGCGAGGATACAAAGCGGATCAGCTCGCCCATCTGCTCATCTGTAAATTTGGCAGCCCGGGCATTCTCATTGGCAGCCGCCGTTTGCACAAAATACCAGTTACGGAGCAGTTCCATCACGTTATGATACCAGCCCACGTGGCTTTCCAGTATCTCGCCCGTGCGTGGATCAGCCACATGCGGACCGTAAGCATTTTCAATATCCGAGGCAAAATAGCGTACCACGCTGTAGCGCGCGTCTTCGGTGCTGAAATCGGGGTCTTCCTTTGACGTTGGCGCTACTTTGCCAACAATGGCATTTTTAAACCCGGCGGATTCGAAGGCGGCGTTCCAATCGTTGATGCCGGCGATCAGGAAGGGAACCCACTTTTTTGGCGTGGCCGGATCAATATAAAATACGATCTGCTTCTTCGGTTCAACCAACTCGCCACGCAAATAGGCTGCGGTATCCTTAGGAACAAGTTTCCAGCGATGTATATAGGAAGTAACCAGCGCCTTTTGGGCATCCGTTCCGTAGTCGGTCTGGCTTTGGCCGAAATAGCCCACCCTGTCATCGCTCAAACGCGGCTTCATCGGTGTTTTGGGCAGCAGCAGCATGGAGGTGTTCAACTCAAAGGTAATGGCGCCGTTGGTGTTATCTGTGGGCGAATCACCTGCCTTGTAGGTTTTCAGGGTCCGCACTTCGATATTGATCGGGAAGCTTTTTATGGTATCGATGTAGGAGCGGGAATTATCAACCCCCATCACCTTATAGGCTTTTTTCAAATCGTCGGGCAGGCCGGTAGCCGTTACATCACCGTTGTAGAAATCTGTTACATCGATCACTACGCCAGTAGTATCCTTATTGTACGCCTTTATGTCAAATGAGGCCAGTATAGCGTCGAGGTTTGAATTTTTAACGGAGCGGAACATATCAGAGGTGCTATCGGCCCTCACGTCATAGCTGGGCACCTTAATATATACTGTTTTGTCGTGCTTTTCCCACTTCCACACTTGCTCATTTGCTTCCTCACCGCCGTATTTTTTCATGTCGGCAGGTGTTTTGGCCAGGCGGGTTACCACTAACATTTCACGGCCCAGCAGCGAATCGGGTATTTCGAAGTAATATTTTCCCTCAACTTTGTAGGTATTAAAAAGACCCTTGTTAACCTTTGTTTTCTCAGGAATAAGGTCGCTGAATTTCTTTATACCTTCTTTTTTGTCCTTTGTAACGGTCGCGGTGGTGGTTGTGCCGTTAGGCGCAGTGGTTTTTACCGTAAGGGTTTCTTTTTTTGTTTTGCAGGCGCTTAATGCCAAACCGGCAAGGGCCGCAATAAGCAGGGAATGGTTTATTTTTGAGTATAACCGCATATCAATGTTTAAATTCTTTAATAAAGCCGTAAACTTAGGGAAAAAACCCGTTTTTTGAGCAATCGGGATGGGTTTGTTACGAAGAAAATAGATGAGAAATTACCGGGACCTTTAAAACACCTTTTCAAAGTATATCAGCCTGCCGTTATTGTCCATACCCTGCACCACGACACGGTATTTTTTTGCCTGGCCGGCTGCTTTAAAACGCAGTTTAATATTCCCGTTTTCATCGGGCTGCATGTCGTGTCCCCAAAACAAAGTGGTCCGGTACGCTAAGCCCTGTTTTGAGGGGGTGCTGTTACCGGCATCTGCTTCAAAGTCGCGGGATACACTGAAGCCTTTAAAATTATATTCGTCAAATGCCCCCCGGCTGCTGCCGCGGCTATTCCAGGTGTCGCGGTCATCCTGCTGCGTTTTGGTATAGATCGTTATTGCGCCTACAAACCCGCCGTTTAGCGGTGCAAACCAAGCCGGGGGCGGCACAAACCTTATCAAAGCCACATCCGTCAACTGCAGATGCTCCACTTCGTCCACGTCGGCAGACACCTCATCAATATAAAAAAACGCTTTATCGGGATTTCCGTCTGTGCCCTTGACCAATTCACTGGCGCCGTGATAGGTCATTGCCACATTGCCTGTGGCCGGGTCTCGTTGTATGATCAGGCCGGGCACCTTGCCAGTGATATAGTCGATTATATCCTCATTCGGCAATGTCGGCTCGTCCACCAGGTCGAAGTTTTGGGCGTTATCATCATCGAATCTTTTTACGTGGGCATTCAACAACAATTCCATTCGGGCTAATTTCACCTGGTTGATGTTCACGGGTTTCAAAAGGATACCATTGGCAATATCAAAGGCATTTTCGGCATCAGCTATGCTATCTAAAAATGCAAAGTCGATAGCGGGCCTTGAAAAGGCCGGGGCTTTTGATGTGTCGGTATGGAGACGCACCGTATCAAATCGGTGCCGAAAAAAGGTAATGTCGACGGGTTGTTTCCGGTTTTTCGCATTCACCGCCTCATAGTACACGGCCGCATCGCCGGATGGTGCAAAATTGTCCAGCTTGAAGATGCCGCTGCTATCCGGTTTAACATAGGCCATGATCTTACCGGAGTCGGCGCTTTCGATCATCATTTTTATCTTCAGGTTTTGCGACGGGCTGAATTTATCGATCTTACCGGCAATAAACTGCGCCTTCTCCACGGCATACCTGGGGATGTCCTTCCCGCCGGCCAACCTGTTGTACCAATTTAAGAAACCGTAGTTGCCGGTGAGCATTACCAGGTCGAGCTGCCGGCGAAGGCTGTCGCTGTTGTTTCTAAAGTAATAGCCGGGATGATAAACAGGGTTGCCCGTTTCTGAGTCCAGTAAAACATAGGAGCCGATGTTATCTTCGCTGGTATTGGCCCTGGCATCAGTTACCGATATGGAAAGATTGGCTTTAACCGGGAAACCTTTACTATCGCGTACATTGAGGGCAAAAACATTTTCATGTCCGCTCATAAATGAGAGGGTATTCGCAGTCAGGGAGATAGCCGGCGGCGTATCAGGACTGATAAAAACTGCACGTTCGGCCCGCAGCTGCCCGTTTTGATCGAACGCAGCCAACCTTAAAATTCCGGTGGAAAAATCACTTTTTTTGAACGGGAACACATTGGTGCCCCGGTTTAACTGAAGCCTGTATGAAACAGCTAATCCGTTATCCTGAACGGCTTCAAGCAGTATTTGGCTCACATCTGTTTGTTGGCCTACATCAGCTATGGCCACCTCCAGTTCGTCAGCGGGGGCGGAATTAACGCGGATGCTAAGCCCTGTTTTCTCCACCTTTGGCAATGGGATGTCTTTGACAACATTGCCGGGGAATTGAACCCTGGCCACGTAGGCTGTCCCGCTGTAGGTTTCCAATTCGAAAGCCCCCATTCCATCGTGAACGGTGGTTAACCCGGCTACGGGCTTGCCTTCGGGGTCGAATACCTGGCCGGAGACCGATACCGGCAGTCCGGTTTCGTCAACGGCCTTAAAAGCGACTTTAGCGATGGTGCCATCGATCAGTTTGCCGCCTTCGGGGAAAAAATCAATCCGGTATTTGACGGGCACCGGCGTCGTACCCGATACCGCTTCAATTGGCTGCTGCGCATTTTGAATGTAAATAGGTTGACCATATATATTGCGGTTGTCGAAATTTAACATCCAGGCGGTGAAGACCTGCAGGCTATACCAACCGCCGGGCAAATTTCGAGGCAGATCGATATTGCCGTAGGCCGCGCTGTTGTTTAATGGCAATTTGTCCTGCCTGATAAGTTTGCCTTGTGCATCAGATAAGCGTACATAAACGATCTTGCTCAGTTGGGAGGGCTTGCCATAAGCCATTGCATAAGCCTGGTACCAAATGGTTTGGCCGCTTAGATAAACGTTCTGGCTGGCATGCAAGAATACTTTTTCGTGAGGGTAATTTTTAAACTGGTGTGCCAGTGAAACGGCGAATTTTTGCTGAACTGAATCCAGGCGCGACTGGCTGCCTTGTGCCTTTAAGAGAAAAGGCATCAGTATGCAACAAAGCATTAACAACCGGGCAAATGACTTTTTCATGGCATGCATGAAGGTTTAAAATTGGCGGGGCTTTTTGTGCAAGTTACGGAATATTGTTCAGGATATTTTATATTATTTTTTTGGTTAGGGATGCGGATGTGCGGATGTGCGGATGTGCAGATGTGCGGATATTCGGATGTGCGAAAGTGCGGATGGGGAGATCAGGAGAGGTGTTCCTAGATCATGTTTGTAGTCGAAAGATTGCAATAGTGGAGGCGGGTGGATGTAATGGATTGGTATAAATGCCCGACCAGGTTGTTTCCGCGCTATGCTCATGGCAATGACAAGATGGGTTTAACGAGACAAGTTGGCCTTTCAATCCGCAAAAAAAGCCCCGAAGCTTTCACCCCGGGGCCGCAGAATCGGTCCAGGTTATTCTCCTTCAATTAAAGTCCAGGTCTCCTACGTACACGGTCTTTTCCGATTCCTTTTTCATTTGCAGCACAATGAGCTCCTTTTTTTCCTGCGGGGTGCTGTAATGGGTATAAAGCTCGGCCATAATGGTTGTGGGGCCTGCAATGGTTACCTGCCGGTCGCCATAATAATTTATTTCAATTTTGTAGGTGCCTTTGATCGCATTTTTGAGCATGAACTGCTCCGGGCCGAATCCCTGTGTCATATCATGCGATATGCGGCCGCCAATAGCGGTGCGGTTATGGGCATAATAACATTTCTCGCCGTTGGGGTCGGTTACCCAAAGATCAATATCGGTATTGTTCATGTTCCAGTTCATCACCACGCGGATATCCACCGGCATGGGTTTGACCAGGTCTTTGGCGATGCCTGAAAGATTGAGCTTGCCTTTATTTGCGGCGATGATGCGGTTGATCTCGGGCAGGAACACCTCCTGGATGCCATTGTACAGCCCATCGGCATCGGCGGTGTAGCTTTTGGTCATGGCGTCATAAAGCACGTCAAGGGCTTTCTGGTGTTGCCCGGCATCTTCCAGCGCCAGGCCATAGTCGCGGAAGCTTTGCGGATCGAGCGGCCGCAGTTCAGTTACCTTTTTAAAAGCGAATACTTCGCCATCATAGTCACCCAGCTGTTTCAGTTTATAGCCCAGCATTTTGTACAGCTCGTAGCTGCCCAGGTCGAGCTCGGCGAGGTTGCTGAGGATGCGGGCGCCCAGCTCGCGGTTGCCGTTCTTTATAAAATAGCCTGCCACATCGAAATAATAAACCGGGTTGCCGATATAAGCCGTCCGAAGCTCGAGGTACTTTTGGTACTGAACGGCTTTTTCCGCTTTCCGGATGGTATTCAGGTAGTCGGTGGCAGCGGCCTGGTACGTGATGTCGATACCGCCATTTGCCGTTGTATTATGGGTGGGTGCTCCGGGACCGCTCGCCCTGGCGTTTCTGGTGGTTATAACCACCACACCATTTCCACTGGCAACGCCATAAATTGCCGCGGCTCGCTGATCTTTAAGGACGTTTATGCTTTGAATATCATTCGGATTCACCCTCGAGAGGTCGCTTACCTGTACGCCGTCAACCACATACAACGGCGGCCGATTGCCGATGCCATTTACACCCCGAATGACGGTTCCGGTTCCTGCCGCGCCGGCGCCGGTGACCTGAATGCCTGCGAGGTTTCCTGTCAATCCGTTTACCGCGGCAGAAGAGTTAGATGAGTTTGCTCTAACAAACAATGAAGTGTCGACAGCGGCATCAGCCACGATCGTTGATTTGCGAACCTCCAGCCCGGCGTTGGCACCCGGTGCGCCCTCCCGGGTTACCCTCACGCCGGCTGCCTGCCCCTGGAGCAAATGTTCAGTTGAGGCAGGTTCAACCTTGTCGGCGTCTTGTGCATCAACAGTTGTTACAGAACCTGTTACATCCCTTTTGTACTGAGCGGTGTAGCCTGTTACGACCACTTCATTCAATTGGGAACTTGAGGGTGTCAATGCAATCCTTAACTTTCGCTTCTGGCCTACGACGACCTCCTGCGTTTGATAACCGATGTAGGAAATCACCAGAACAGTGCCCGGGCTCACCTGGAGCGTGAATTTTCCGTCGACGCCGGTAACTGCGCCAAAATTGGTGCCCTTTATCCGCACCGACGCGCCGACTACCGGCAAGCGGTCGTCGCTGCCAATCACTTTTCCAATGATCATCCCCTGTGCAGGTGTACCCATGGGATCTGATTCATCGCGCCTTACGGGCGGCGGTACGATTTCGGTATGTCTTACCGGTGACGGTACGGTTACAGTCGGTTTTACCGGCTGTACAGGCGGTTTAACGGTGCTGCTCCACCAGTCCTGTAGCTGGTCCATCATATTTTCGGAGGTGCTCAGATTTTCGCGCTCCCGCACAGGGTTATCATTTTCGCGCTGTTTCATGATCGCATCATATTCCGCGCGCAGCTCTCCGGGCGGTTCAATGCCGTATTTGATGTAATCGCCGATATTTTCCAAAACGATGAGCGACGTGTTGCGCGTAACGATGCCGTAGCGTTTACCCAGCGACTCGATGTCCTGGCGGTTGGCCTCGTAGTTGATGTCGAGCTCGCTGATCTTTTTCTGCGCCCATAGTTTGTCGACATCCACATTTTCGACGGTGTTCTTGTCCAAATCAAAGGTGACCGGTTTTTCGATGCTCACTTTATTGCCATAGCCAAACTGCAGGCTAAAAGTTTGATTGGGCTCGCGGGTGATCCCTGCCACTGAAAAGCTGCGGCCGACTACCACCGGAAGCGAAGGATAATTTTCTTCCATCGCCGTACCGCCTTTTATGCCTAAAAAACGGAGCGGCAAAGTAGTCAGGCTTTCCAGCGCCTTAGTATTGTCCTCTGTATTCAGGTCGATGAGCGCGCCGCCGGTTTTGAGCGCAAGCCATTTCAGGTTGCTGTAGTCGGCTGTGGGAGAGGAATTGATGCAATACACCGGTTTGGTATTTAAACTGATATTTTTATCTCCGAAGGTTTGATGGCCGTCGCTAACCAGTAAAAACTCATCCGCCGCATAGGCCGACAGATCCAGTTTGCCGAAATCGGTGGCGCCGTCGTAAGTAGTATGCTCCAGTTCGGTTTGCAGCGCCGCCCAGCTGCCGGCGCTGATGGTGTATTTTTGAGTTTTGATGATGGTATTGCTGAATTCCACGAGCGTCACGCTGCCCTCGCCTATCTTCTTAAAATACGCATCAAGCAGGGCTATCTCTTTTTTGACATCACGGCTCGTTCCGCTAAGGGATGCATCCCATAGCAGTCCCACCTGGTGCGGCAGGGGTTTAGGCATGCTTTGGGCCGGCACGCTGGTATTTACGCTGTAATAATACTTGTTGCCCTGCTCCTGCAGCATCACGTCGGCTGCGTCCTTTGGCTTGGGGATGCTGAACGACAGGGAACGGCCGGGTACATAATTGCTTTTTTCAATCGATGCCGACCAGGTGTTCCGCCGATGATCGAAGCGCATATCTCCGGTTCCGGCACTATCGGCCACCGGGGCGACATCATTGATGACGGATGCAGCAAGGGAAAAATTCTGAACGGTATCTTTCAGGTTAAGGGGAAGCGTAAACCGCAGGCTGCCATCACCTGCGGCTGGCACATCCTGCTCATAACCGATGATCACCGTGCGGGTGCCGTGCGGGTTGATGGGGTAGATACGGGTGCGAAACACATTCCCGGCCACCTTTTCGAGCAGGCCGGGATCGATGCGCCGCCTTTCGACCGATTCAAAAACAACGGTGCCTTTTGCACGGTCGACCGGGACGGCCTCGCGCATGTGGCCGTTGATGTCGAGGGCATAACGGCTTACGCTTACCCCGTCATGCAGCGGGAACTCCAGCGTGCCTTCCAGTATGCGCGGGGTGGAGTTGTAAAAAGTCATTTCCCAGGTGGTCCGGCTGCTGTTGCCATAGATCACCACGCCGATCTTCAGGCCCTGCAGGCTCACGCCATTGTTGGCCTTGCCGTCTACAGTTAGCCGGGGCGCCTGGCCTGATGCCGGGGATATGTTGAGCAGGATCATGGTCACTGCCGCGAACAGGAATTGGTTTAAAGTTTTCATGGTTGCTTATTTACCCTATAGATGCAGGGTAAAACCAGATTCCATAAAGACTGCTTAAATTTTTTTAATTGCCTCATCACAAGGGCCTACGCATGCAGACAGCAGCCGGACAAGATGGCTGAAAAATGGCCATTATAAGCACAGCGTTAAAAAATGAAACATTTTTTTAAAATTTCGGCTAAACGTATATCTTTGCAGTCCCGAAAAAGGGGGTCTTGGTGAAAGTCAAAAGTCTGCAGTCTAAAGTCCAAAGGCGGATTTAGATTGCGGACCCGAAACTCAAGGCTCCGTAAAACGGCCCGTTCGTCTAGGGGTTAGGACGTAAGATTTTCATTCTTGAAACAGGGGTTCGATTCCCCTACGGGCTACAAAGGCAGTGTGAGTGCGGGAGCGAGAGCGACTACTCACACTGCCTTTTCTTCATTACTCACTTTCACACTCACACTTATCATCATGTTTGATTTCGAAAACCTGGAGGTTTACAAAAAAGCGAAAGCCTTTAATGCTATTGTTGGCAAAATGATTTTAACCAACCTTTCACTGGACGGCACAACCAAAAATCAATTGAGACGGGCTTCGTTAAGCATTGTATTGAATATAGCAGAAGGCTCAAGCAGGTTCAGTAAGGCAGACCGAAAAAATTTTTGCGTAGTAGCCAGGGGGTCTGTTTTTGAATGTGTGGCTATTTTTGATGTACTGAAAGATGATGGTGTGCTACCTATTGACCTGTTCGAAAATCTTTATAAACAAGCCGAGGAAATTTCAAAAATGTTGTTTGCAATGATCAGGAACCTGGAAAGTTAAAAATTATTTTATGTTAAACGGGGGCTACGACGCCGCTTAACGAAAGTTGAGCGGGTTTTTTGTTGGCTTTAGTAGATGAAAACTACAGGCATAAGTGTTCGAAGTTACAAACGAACAGCAGGGCTGAAGGTTTTTTGCATTTATCCTGTAGTCGAAGACAAGTTCACCTCACAGAGACGCAAAATATTGCGTCTCTACGGCCGTCGATGGTGATGCCAAAACAAATATTCAATATGTCAAAGAACTAATTATCAGCTATCTACAGCTAATTTTTCGAAAATATTGAGACGACAGCCGTGTACTTTTGATGTACTTTCCGCGTATTTTCCATGTACTTTACATGTACTTTTCATGTACATTCTGTGTACTTTCCGAGGCTTTTAATGTACTTTTCAGGTGCTTTTTTTAGCCAAATGATCCGGGCTAAACTCTTTTCGCGCGCTATTATAAATTCTGTCATTTCGGGAAACCTGTTGGGCGAAGCAAAGATTTTATGATCCTTAAGTCTGTCTGCATGGGGTATGAGCTATCTTCCGCTGGCTGTATGAGTTAGTAAATAATTGTACATCAAATATTTAAGCGTTGGCCAGGCGCCATAAGCGATTCGATGAACGGGTTGATCCAACGGATTATTTCTTTGGCTTTTGCGAGATCGGCCTTCCTGATAAATTCGGTTAGCGCGATACAAACGAGCACTGCCTGTGACAGGTCGACCGAGATTCCGAGGTCTTTTAGGTCGCTTACGAGGCGTTTGCTGACGATGCTTTCTTTGGGATCGGCGAAACGTTTGCCTTTTGGTTTCGCCCTGATGCTGGCATTGAGCTCCATCAGCTCGTCGAGCATGCCCGAAATCTGCTCCTCGCGAAGGATCATGAAGTTGCGTTGCAGCTTTTTCCATTCGCCGGCAGCAGCCCATTTTTTTATGGTATTGTAGTGTACGCCTATTTTAACGCTTAACTGCTCCAGCGTGAGCTTATCCTTAATGAATAAGACTTTGGCAAACTCTTTTTGTTGTTCTAATTCCGCTTTGCTGTGTCCTGGTGGCATGTTGTGAGTGGTGAATGGTGAGTGGTGAATAGTGAATAGTGAATGGTGTCCCGATAGCTATCGGGGGTGCGTTATGCGTAACAATTATTAATTTTAAAATTGCAGACCAAGACAAAGGTGTTTGGTTTTTCTGCCGGAAAAAAATTGGGTTTTCGTAAGCTTACAGCAACTGTAACGAGACGTTACACTACGAGCACCGTTACGAAAATTTGCTAACCAGCGTAAGTATTTGTTAATGTTGATGTTATCAGTTGGCGGATGCGGGAAAATGGGGCTGAAATTTGCCACCTTAATTTGGGGCATAACAGACAGGCAATTTCGGTGAGCGTGGACGCGCGAAATTTGGTTTGTCCAAGTGTGAAGGCTTGGGCAGGCGGCGGCCGGAGATATGAGCAGGCATTTAAAGTTAATGCGCCGGCCATGCTTGCCAGTTAGGCGGCGAACCCGGTAGTCAATAGAATGCTCACACAAGGCACGAGAAGCAGCCGCTTTTGGCCTTTACTCCTCATTCCCGCGCCTGAATGGGGAACAACCCCAACTATGAGTATAAAAGCCGAAAAATGCATGGATTTTGAATAAATATTCTTTCATTTTTCACCTTGTTTAGTTATATTTGAATGTTATGGAAACAACAAAAGTAAACGAGCTTCGCCGCCATTTGAGGCGGGGAAAGGTATACCGGCGGAGCGACCTGGAAGAATATTCCAGTTCGATAGACCGGCATTTGGGGTTGCTGGTGAAAGAGGGTGCATTGCAAAAAATAGCGCCTGGCATGTATTACTATCCAACAGAAACCGTATTTGGTGCCGTACCTCCTGACGAAGAAACGCTGGTGAGAAGTTTTCTTAAAGATGATCGTTTTCTTGTTACTTCTCCAAATGCCTACAATAGTTTGGGCGTTGGTACCACACAGTTGTATAATAAACGGGTGGTTTACAACCATAAGCGGCATGGACAATATATATTGGGCAACAAGAATTTCACTTTTGTTAAAAAACCACATTTCCCCAAACTGGTTACGCCAGAATTTTTGGTGGTCGACCTGGTGAATAACGTAGATACACTTGCCGAAGATAAGACGATGGTATTGGGCAAGGTTGCCGATAAGATACAACAAATGGACCGTAAAAAACTAACCAGGGCGGTGAGGGAATATGGAAGCGCCAGGACACAAAAACTATTCGACCACGGTGGCTGGCTATCTGCATAACCGGACGGATTTTCCCGACTTGATCCGAATCATCGAAGGGGAGACGAAAATCGTAGCCGCCCTGATCGAGAAGGATTACTGGATAATGCATGTGCTTTATGGATTAAAGCTATTGGGGTATGATTTTGAATTAAAAGGCGGTACATCTTTATCGAAAGCATATAAGATCATCGATCGTTTTTCAGAAGATATCGATATCCATATTAAGCCGCCAGCTGACATGCGCATTAATGAAAACCCCAATAACACGAAATCCAATAATGTAGCTGCCCGCAAAGCCTTTTACGATTGGCTTGCTGTTAATATTAAAATTGACGGTATTGAGCGTATTGAGCGCGACCTGAACTTCGACAACGATTCCGGAACCAGCGGCGGTATAAGATTATTTTATCGTTCTCATTTTCCGGCGATAGCCGGGGTTAAAGAAGGTGTTTTGCTGGAGGCGGGCTTTGATACCGTGACGCCAAACTCGCTGCTCACCATCAGTTCCTGGGCTTATGATAAAGCCGTACAGAGTGCAAGGGTTGAATTAACAGATAACCGTGCCGTGAATATTAAATGTTATGATCACCGTTATACGTTTGTGGAGAAGTTACAAACAATCGCCACCAAGTTCAGAAAAGAGCAAGAGTCCGGCGTAGAAAGCCAGAACTTCATGCCTCAATACTATGATGTTTATTCCCTATTAGCTGATTTGCAGGTTCAGAAATTTCTTGGGACAGATGCTTATTTACAACATAAGCAAAAGCGTTTTCCTGTCCCCGACTTTACCATTCCGGTTAATAAAAACCAGGCATTCCTATTGGATGATGAAATTGTTCGCGCACATTTCAAACAACGCTACCAATCAACCGAATCGCTATATTACAAGGGGCAACCGGAATTTGAAAATGCAATACAAAGGATAAGGGAACACGCAGACGAAATGTAAGTTTTTTAAACCCACAGTTTTACTCAATTTGTTGCAGTAGCTTTTCAATTTCGATTTTATCAAAAACATCCATTACTGATTTGGCCAAAGTTAATATTATGTTAAGTGGAAAAGGCATAATTCCCTGGGTCAAAAATTCAGTGCACTAACGATCTGCACTTAATTCATTGAATTTAAGCGAATAATAATTCGAGGTATCAACCCCTAAAAATTCACCAATCGTTTCAGATCGCGGAGAAAAAAGTTCGAGATCCTGCCCCTACGGGCTACAAAGCCGCTCTTCAAAAGTTGAGCGGCTTTTTTTATTTACTTTAAATACAGCTATGATTGAAATAATAATACCGGCTATTTCTTTCTGTACTGTGTATGGTAATTCGTTCCTTCCGGATAGCGAGACACATTCCCGTTTTTACATTTTACGTGAGAGACTTTGCGTTCAGAATTACAAAATGTAGTTGTGGCCCCTTAAACATGAAAATACAATTTTACAAGGTGGGAGATCCCTCCCACAGCTATTTGGAGGCCAACACAAAAAATAAGGAAAGCCATTAAGCTGTTAATTATCTTTTCGTTTCGCGATCCGATGTAACTGATAAGCCGGTTGGTATTGACGTAAAAAATAAAAATGAGGATACAAATACCGATAACCGAGATGAACAAAGCGCCCGTATTGACCAGGTATTTTGAGATATCTTCGTTTGCGCCGCTGGCGCTTAATGTAAACAAAACGGCAATAGTTCCCGCGCCGGCGGTGATCGGAAAAGTAATGGGATAGAAAAGTTTACCTTCAATAGAGTGGGTGTGATCAGGCTCAACCGGGACCTGCGGCTTTGTGTCTTCGGTTTCGCTGTTATCTGAAGAAAGAAAACCCCATCCGATCTTACAGATCATAATACCGCCTGCCAATTGAATGATGGGAATAGTCAGACCGAATAGTTCCAGTATCCAGTGCCCCACAAAAAGCGTTACCGCGCAAATTATAAAGGAATAGGCGGTGATCTTTTTTACAGCGCTTACCCGTTCTTTCGGCGTTAATTGCGAAAAATACGGGCTGATAATAAAAGCGGTTCCGAGGGGATTAACCACAGGGAAAAGGGCAACGAAGCCGATAAACACCAAATGGATAAATGAATTGAATTGCGGGCTCATGGCGAAAGAATTGATCGTTCGAATTTATCAATTTTCGCGGCTAATTATTGCCTGCAATCGGCACGAAAATCTGTTTTGACTAAAAAACAGGAAGCGCGCGCGTTGGGAAGGGGTAAACCAGTAAAGGTAAATTCACATGGGCTGCGGCTTTTTGCGTGTCGCTTTGGTTAAACAGCTTTTCCCAAAAGTCTTTATGGTGATGTACCATAACGAGCATGTCGTAGGAATGATTTTCGTCAAGCCCGGTGATTTCATCCATAATATCGCTGCCTGTCATTTTTTGATACCGGATGAGCGGATAATCGATGTTCCGGAATACTTCGGCCATAAATGCTTTAACCTTCCCGTCGCTTTTGTTTGCCGGGGCGATGTGGATCAATGTGATCTGTGCTTTTGTTGGTTTTGCCAATGCTGCCAGGCAGCGGATAACCTCGATATCCGCAAGTTCCAGGTCGGTGGCAAATGCGATATTGCTGATCGTTTGAAAAGGATACTGGTCGCGGATGATGAGCACAGGCAGTGTAGTGGCATCAAGTAACTCATGGACGTGATCGCGCAGGAGCAGGGTCGACATGCTGTCGTCGTGGCCGGCCATCACCAGCAACACGAGATCTTTGTTCGCCAACAGCTTTTCGAGGTCGGCGGAGAGGTCGCCGTCGTGAGTTTGGCAGCTGATCAGCGGTTCAAATAGATCGCCCTTTTGCAGGCTTAGTTTTTCCCGAAGCTTTTTCGCAAATGCCTGCAGCTCGTTTTCACTTTGCCGGCGCAGTTTGCCGTAATCTTCCATTGGCCAGGCTATCTGCGCGGCCATCGGGCTGTCGGAAGCCACCACGAAGGCATCATACAGGATGAGGTTGGCATGAAGCGATTGCGCGAGGTAAAGCGCATAGGTGCCGGCATTTTCGGCCCTTTTTGAAAAATCGGTTAGTATGGCTATGGTTTTCATTTTTTATAATTTATAGGTGGAAGGGGTTAATTCACCCATTTCCAGTCTAATATTTCGGGCATATCCTTGCCATGCGCCCGGATGTAGTGTTTGTGCGCTATCAGTTTATCCTGCATCAATTGTTTCAGGTAAACGCCTTTGGCGCCCGTTTGCGGCAAGCGGTCGATGGTATCCATCACCAGGTGAAAGCGGTCCATTTCGTTCAGCACAGTCATATCAAACGAGGTAGTGATCGTTCCCTCTTCCTTGTAACCGCGCACATGCATATTCACATTGTTTGCACGGTTGTAGGTTAACCGGTGAACCAGCCATGGGTAGCCGTGGAAGGCGAATATGACGGGCTTGTTAGTGGTAAATAAAGCATTATAATCGGCATCGCATAAGCCGTGGGTATGCTCCGTATTTTTTTCGAGCTTAAAAAGATCGACCACGTTAACTACTCTTATCCTGATCTCCGGCAAATGCTCGCGGATAATGGATACTGCCGCTAATGTCTCCAGCGTAGGTACATCGCCGCTGCACGCCATCACCACATCCGGTTCGCTGTCCTGGTCGTTGCTGGCAAAATTCCAGATGCCGATGCCGCGTGTACAATGTTCAACAGCCCGCTCCATGTTGAGCCATTGCGGCGCAGGGTGTTTCCCGGCTACGATGACGTTAACATAATGGCGGCTGCGCAGGCAATGATCCATTACGGATAGCAGGCAGTTTGCATCGGGTGGTAGATACACGCGGACGATGGAGGCTTTTTTATTTACTACATGATCGATAAAACCCGGATCCTGGTGGGTGAAGCCGTTATGATCCTGACGCCATACAGTAGAGGTGAGCAGGATATTCAACGAAGCGATATTCCGGCGCCATGGGAGTTCGGCGCTTGCTTTCAGCCACTTGGCATGTTGGTTGAACATGGAATCGATGATATGGATAAAGGCCTCGTAACAATTAAAAAGGCCATGTCTGCCGGTAAGCAGGTAGCCTTCCAGCCAGCCTTCGCATTGATGCTCGCTGAGCATTTCCATCACGCTGCCGTCGGGCGACAAGAACTCATCGTGCTCATCAACCGGGGCCATCCATTGCCGGTTGGTCGCTTCAAAAATAACATCAAGCCTGTTGGATACCGTTTCATCGGGGCCGAATATCCGGAAATTGCGCTTTTCCTGGTTCTCCTTAATAACATCCCGCAGAAAACGTCCCGAAACATAAGTATCGCCTTCGCCCGCTGCACCGGGCTGATCAACAGGAACGGCATAATTGCGGAATTCGGGCAGGCGCAGATCACGTAAAAGCTGTCCGCCGTTTGCGTGCGGATTGGCGCCCATACGGCGATCGCCCTTCGGCGCCAGCTGCGCCAGTTCGGGCATTAACTTTCCGTTTTCATCAAATAGCTCTTCCGGTTTGTAGCTTTTCATCCAGTTTTCCAGCATTTGCAAATGCTCCGGGGGCGCGGTGGCTGAAACAATAAGCGGTACCTGGTGCGCCCTGAAGTTACCTTCGATTTTGTAGCCATCAACCTCTTTGGGGCCGGTCCAGCCCTTTGGCGATTTTAAAACGATCATGGGCCAGCGGGGACGACCGGTATCCGACTTTTCCAGTGCGTCCGCCTTGATTTGGCGGATATGCGCAATTACTTTATCGAGCGTAATCGCCATTGCCCGGTGCATTAGCTCCGGGTCATCGCCCTCAACAAAATAAGGTGTCCAGCCGTAGCCAAAGAAAAGCTGCTCCAGCTCCTGGTGACTGATCCGTGCCAGCACAGTCGGGTTTGATATTTTATATCCGTTCAGGTGAAGGATAGGCAGCACCACCCCGTCGGTAACCGGATTTAAAAATTTATTGGAATGCCATGCGGTTGCCAGTGGACCGGTTTCGGCCTCGCCGTCGCCTACCACGCAGGCTGCCACCAGTTCGGGGTTATCCATTACCGCGCCGAATGCATGGCTTAGGGAATAGCCCAGTTCGCCGCCCTCATGGATAGATCCTGGCGTTTGTGGCGACGCATGACTCGATATGCCCCCGGGGTACGAAAACTGGGTAAACAGCTTTTTGAGTCCGTCTTCATCCTGCGTAATATTCGGGTAAACTTCTGTATAGGAGCCTTCGAGGTAGGTGCCGGCCACCACGGCAGGCCCCCCATGACCCGGCCCGGATATGTAGATCATATCTATGTCGTACCGTTTAATTACCCGGTTCAGGTGGGTGTAAATAAAATTTTGCCCCGGGGTGGTGCCCCAGTGACCCAGCAGCATATTTTTTACATGCTCCTGCTTCAGCGGCTCTTTTAGCAACGGGTTATCGCGCAGGTAAAGCTGGCCTACTGATAAATAATTGGCACCGCGCCAGTAGGCATGTATGTTTTTTAACACCCGGGGAGATGGCGCTTCATCCATATCTGTGTCTATTTCTTCAAGCTCGTTCATTTTGATTGTTTTTATATGAATCTAAATTAATGCGGCAGGCGCGGTGATTTTATGATGAAGATCATACCGGCCGTTGATATAAAGCAGTCTTTTCATCATTTTCCGGCTGATGAATATTCGCTTCAACAAGGTTAATATTCAGGTCCTGGTAATGGTCCCGCCTGTACTGCAGCAGCCTTTCTGTTCCGGATGCGCCTTCGTCTATCAAGTGATTGATGTAGCTTAAGGCACCCGCCTTCGCCATTTCCATCGCTTTAACTTTTGTGGAGTAACCATAAAATAAGGCGTGATCAGCCGGCAGTTTATAGGCAACATCGGCAATTGCGCAAAGGATTATTTTTGTATCGCCTAACAGCCAGTTCTTGCCTGCGGCCTTTAGTTTTCGCCTTGACAGGTCATTGGTGGATATTTCTGTAACCACAGTATCCCGCTTAAAAACACGGAAATACCGTGTATAGTTGTGCTGTTTCATCGATGATTTAAATAAACTTATTGGTCAGGCTTAATCATTACCGCAGAAGAATGATGGTAATTCCTAAGTGCAAGCGTTAGTTGTGAAATGGAAACAAGTCATTACTGCTTCCATTCGAATAGCGGGCGCTGGTTATGCCAGTTGATGGTGTATATGAAAGGAGTAACTTATAATGCGGGGATTTGTTTTTTAAAGATTTGAGATCTTCCGGCATGGACCATGGTTGCGCCTGTTTTGATAGGATCAGCGTATTTAGGAATTGAAATTTAAACAAGCATATGTTTTATATAATTCAGTATTTTGCTGTTCAAACGACTAATATGCTATAAAACTGTTCGCTGAATACGTTAAAAAATGAAACGTTTTGCCTGAGTAATATGCGATTAACAAAATACCGTCAAAATACTTCATACAACTTATGGAAGTAAAGTGTACCTTTAATGTATTCAATAAATACCGCTTACCCTAAACATCATGGCCAGCCGCAGTGCAATTTTTATTACCACACCCGATCCAACAAGTTTTCATGAGTATGTAATGCCTGCCGGATATTGCAGATTAAAACAGCGATCCCGGATAATTGTCAATATTGGCATAATAGATGATAGCGTACAGATAAAGGCCATAAACGGTACAAACAGTTCGCTATGTACCTTCACCGTAAAGTAACAGCCGTTACCGTTGTAAGCTTATTGAGCCTGGCGACGGGGGCATTGGTAATTTTTGGCTGGGAATTTCATATATCCTATTTACAGACGGTATTCCCCGGGTATGTTGCAATGAAATTTAATACCGCCCTATGCTTTGTTTTGCTAGGCGCTGCATTATTTCTTACGCAACATCAAATTAAGCACTACAATACGTTGGTCTTCCTGGTATTATCCTTTCTGATTATTCTTACCGGCGTTGTGTCTGTACTGGCGTACCTGTTTAATTTTAATACAGGATTTGATCAATTGTTTATTGCCGATACAACTTCAATTGTCCGAAAGTACCCCTTCCCCGGCCGGATGTCTCCTAATACTGCGGTATGTTTTATCCTATTGGGACTTGCATTTTTCGGGTTCAGCATTAAAAGGCGGCTGTCGCATACCGTGGCGCAATACTTACTTCATGCTGTTACCGCAATTTCGGCCTTGTCGATAGTCGGGTACCTGTATGGATTTTCGTTATTTTATGATTCTTACTTAGCAGGCGCTATGGCTGTACATACTGCCGTGCTGTTTTTTTTCGTGTCGCTTATCGCATCGTTGTTACATCCCTCGCTTGGCCTAAGCGACATGTTTACCGGCAAACTGGTGGGCAATGTTATGGCCCGGCAGGTCATCCTGCTGCTGATTTTTATTGTTATAGCGGCAGGCGCCATCGGTGTTGCATCCCGGCGATACCGGTTATTTTCAGAGCAGACCAGTATTTCATTGCTTTTTATTTGTTTTACCTGGCTGGGCACGGCCTTGATATGGCACACAGCTAATTGGCTGAATAAATTCGATATACAGCGGCATAATGCGGAAGAAGAGGTAAAGGCGATGAACGAACAACTCGAAAAGCGTGTGGAAGAGCGTTCGGCTAAGCTGACTAAACTATTGGAGAAATTAAAAGAAGGCGAATCAAAATTCCGGGCGGCATTTGAGCATTCCGCAATAGGGATGGCCCTGGTTTCGTTAAAAGGAAAGTGGCTGAAAGTAAATAAGCGTTTGTGCGACATAGTGGGATACCGCGAACAAGAGTTACTTTCCATGTCATTCCATGACCTGACCCATCCGGATGACCAGGCAGAATCTATCGACATAATGTATAATGCCATAAAGCGCAAAAATGAAACCTACCGTGTAGAAAAAAGGTATATCTGTAAAAACGGTAGCGTTGTATGGGTATCCATCAACTTAGCTACCGTTACAAATAAAAAAGGCGGGCCAATATATTTTGTGAGCCAGTTTGAGGACATAACCGAACGAAAGGGAGCTGAGCGGCGTTTAAAAAACGCATATAAACAAATACAGGATCACGTAAACAGTATAAAAGATATCGCCTGGAAACAGTCGCACCTGGTTCGCAGTCCGCTGGCAAATTTAAAAGGCCTGGTTGAGATACTGCGGAATAATCCCTCGGATAAAGAAGCATTTGAATACATGCAGTTTGAGCTGGAAAGATTGGACAAGGTGATTATAGAAATGGCCGAGGACGCTTCCGACAAAGGGGTAAAACAAATTGTTGTAAAGAAAAGATTGTTAAATTCGCCGTTTACGGGGCTTCGCTCAAATCCTTTGGTTGAAGAAAAATCAATCCTTTAACTGTTCGTCAGGTAACTATTCAAATTTTTTATGCCGTCGAAGTTATTTTGTAAGATAAGTGTTAAGGATAAAGTTTCGATAATCAGTAGCCAGCTATTTGAAAATATAGAGATTGCAACAACCTCTTAAGGTAGAAATGATACTGCCCGGCTTTAAATTCACCCCTTTTCCATTTTTTTATCGTTAAACATGTTGGCCCTATATTTTATTCAGATTACCTCAACTATTTGACTACCTTCGCTGAGATTTTACGGAAGCCTGTATATATTTTAGGTAACAGAAAACAAATCACAAGTTCCGGAGTTTATATTATTAACCTGCCATATAACGCTACATCTCTTTTTACCCGCACATTGCTTCGGTCATACCGGCAAATTTAGCTTCGGTGAATCGGGCAGATACTAAGCAACGCGAAAAGATCACGTTGCCGCGCTCAACATCCGTGTCTCTCCTCAAAAAAGTTTCATGCCTGTTATTTACTATGTAATACCATATTTATGCTGATTATCTTTTTGTTTTTTATTGCCCACTGGTTCCTGTCATTGTTCTTTCAAACATTTTTTCAGCACCGTTATGCAGCCCATCGCATGTTTACCATCAGTAAAGCCTGGGAACGCGTTTTTTATTTGATGACTTATTTTTTTGAAGGCACGTCATTTCTAAATCCCCGCGCATATGCCACCATGCACCGCGACCATCATTCGTTCAGCGATACCGAAAAGGACCCGCATTCGCCTCATTTTTTCAAGGACATCTATCATATGGTGAGTGCGACTTTCAAAACTTTTAAGGACCATGTACAACGGGCCAAAGACCCGGAGGCACGGTCAAAAGGCTATTACCCGGAGTGGCCGCTGATCGACAGGATGGGCTCATCCGTTGCTTCAAGGATTATTTTCGGGGCGGCATATACTTGTTTCTATATTTTTTTTGCCGCCCATTGGTGGTTATTCCTGCTATTGCCCATCCACTTTTTTATGGGACCAATACAAGGCGCCATTGTAAACTGGTGCGGCCATAAATACGGCTACACCAATTTCGATAACAAGGACAAATCGAAGAACACCTCGCCTTTTGACTTTCTGCTGCTTGGCGAATTGTTTCAAAATAATCACCACAGGTATCCTAACAGCGCCAACTTCGGTAAAAAATGGTTTGAGATAGACCCTGTGTACCCGGTGATAAAGCTGATGCACTGGATGCGGATCATTAAGCTTCGGAAGGCATTTTAAATCACATATATTAAACAACCTAACAATGAGCAAAGACAAAGGCAGTAAAAACGTAAAAAAGGCGCCGAATCCAGTCGGCAAAAAAGCGCCCTCGGATTATCAATCGGGAAAATCGAGAAACGACAGTTTGATAACAGTAAATAAAAATAAATCCAAATAACATGCGCGAGCAAACTACAGAATTGAAAGCAAGGGAATATGTATTTGACCTTGGGAATTGCGCCAAAGAAAATGGCTTTAAAACCGATGAACGATGGGAGCTTAGCCTCACCACAGCCGAGGAAAAAACGTCAATCGAAAAAAGATATTTTCCCACGGTTGCCATCCGTGTAATGCCGGAAGTATTGGGAGAACTGTTCAGACTTGTAAAAATGAAGCTGGCCGACATTAAATACGGGCTTTCGAAAACACGTGAAAATGAAAGTTTAGCCGGCGATGAGCTGCAATACTTAATTGCTTTTAACCCCAACCGGCCGCGCAGATAGGTATTTATCGGCTGTTTATTTCGACGTTCTTTTTATTTGCGGGGCAGGATACCGGTTTTTGTCGATGTGAATTCCGTTAACGGCTTGGATATGTTTTTTACATCGCGGCGATTTGCGCTGTTTATGACCATAAAGGTAATTACCAAAATGCCCAACACCAATACGGTATCGATTGCGTCTTTCGGGGCGACAGGCGATATTGATAAATTGACGTATGGCTTTTTAAAATAATTACAGCCCCGGGTGAAGTAATAAGTATTTAATGGCTTATTTGGGAAAAGGCTGTGTGATTTCGTAAGATAATAAATATTCATACATACGTAAATAAATACCTGCTTTTCAAAAATTTAATAGTAGGTTTATTTGTCTGATAGTCTTTTCTTGCCGGATTTCATGTGCCGGATTAGCTGTTCCTTAAATCCCCGTATTATGCTGTTACCAGAGTTACCCAATCATATCATTGCCATTGGCGCCTCAGCCGGGGGAATGGAAGAGATCAATTCTTTTTTTGATCATACACCGCTGGACGGCGTCTCCTATATCATCATACAGCATTTATCGTCGGATTTTAAAAGCCGGATGGTTGAATTGCTCGGCGGGCACAGTAAACTCGCGGTGAAAGAAGCTAAAGATGGTATGACAGTGGAATGTAACGTGGTGTATCTTATACCCAACAATAAATACATGACCATCGAGGGGGCCAGCCTCCATTTAACGGATAAGGAAAGTACAAAAGGCCCGCACCTTACCATCAACCGGTTTTTTATTTCCCTGGCAGAAGAATATGGCAATAAGGCCATCGGGGTTATTCTTTCGGGCCTGGGTTCTGACGGCACAGAAGGCGTCAAAGCCATAAAGAAGGCAGGCGGGATGGTTATCGCCCGTGACCCCGAAACTTCGGATTTTGCCAGCATGCCCTCGCATGCTATTGCCACCGGGATGGTGGATTTTATTTTAGAACCCGAGCTGATGCCCAATGCCATTGAAGACTATATCCAATATGGCTCAAGCCTGGCGACTAACACGAAGGAGGAGGAAAAAAGCTTAACGGCAATAGTTAGCCTCATCAAGGACAAGCTGCCGCTTGATTTTTCGGAGTATAAACAATCAACCATATTGAGGAGGACCCTGAGAAGGGCTGCACAGAATAATTTCTCGTCGCTGCGGGCCTACCTGGGCTTCCTGAGGAAAAATCCTGACGAAATAGAGGGACTTGCCAAAGATTTCCTGATCAGCGTCACTTCCTTTTTTAGGGACAAGGAGGCGTTTGAATTTATTGAATCCGGTGTGTTTCCGGATATCTTGAAACGGCTGGCCCCCGGCGAAGAACTAAAAATGTGGGTAGCAGGCTGTGCAACGGGCGAGGAGGTTTATTCCATTGCCATTTTGATCGCCGAGCTGTTGACCGACGACTATAAAGATACGGTGGTAAAAATATTTGCAACGGATGTGGACACCGTCGCCCTGCACTATGCCGGCAAAGGCATATACCCGGCGGGCATCGCAAAAAATGTAACGGCGGAGCGGCTTGACACCTATTTTTTAAAGGAAGGAGATGCGTACAGGGTAAAACCCCTTATCCGGAAGATGGTGATCTTTGCCAATCACGACCTGGTGAAAAATCCCCCTTATTGCAATATGCAATTCATCAGTTGCCGCAACCTGCTGATCTATATGACCCCCATTCTGCAAAAAAAGATCTTTGCCATGCTGCTTTTTGGGCTTAAAATGGACGGTTATTTGTTTTTGGGCGCCAGCGAGAACCCTATGCCTATTATCCGAAACCTGGAGGTAGTGCATAAAAAATGGAAGATCTATAAAAACCTGGAAACTAAGCGGTCGGTCAGCTTTGATGCTTTTTCGTTCCCCGATGCCCTGGATGTTAAGCGCATTCCGTCGCCTTTCCCGGCGGCCGGCGCTATCGCAAACACCGATCCTGCCCTGGCCGAAGCGATACATGAAAGTTTAGCAACCGAGCTTGGCTACCTGGCCATTTGCGTTGATGAAAACAATTTCGTGGTTAAATCCTATGGCGATACTACCAAATACCTGCTGCCCAAGCATTTTAGCTCAAACCTCACCACACTTTTGCCAAAGCAGCTGGCTATGGCATTTAATACCCTAAGCACCACAGCGCTGAAAACCGGCGTTACTGCCACAGCCAATAGTATAAAAATAAGATACAGAGGAAAAGGTATCAGGGTAAATGTATCTGTTAGCCCTTTAACGCTTAAAAAAGGCGCGCAAAAATTGCTGATGGTTACTTTTAAGGAAGCTGTATCAACCGGTTCTTCCATGCAGGATGAGGAGGTTTTTGACGAAAAGCTGAACCTTGACCAATATACCGCAAACCTGGAAGAGGAAGTTAAGGAGCTTAAAGTAAAGCTGCATTCTTCGTACGAGCAGCTCGACGCCTCGAACGAGAACATGCAATCCTTTAACGAAGAACTGCTTTCGGCAAATGAAGAAATGCAAAGCACCAACGAGGAAATGCAATCGGTAAACGAGGAGCTCGATACGATCAATTCCGATTATCAATTGAAGAACAAAGAGCTGCTGGAGCTGAATGACGATTTGAACAACTATTTCAGAAGTAATGTGAACGGGCAATTGTTTATCAACAACGACCTGCTGCTGATGAAGTTTTCACCCGGAACGGTAAAACAGATCAACTTGCTCGAAACCGACGTTGGCAGGCCGCTGAGCAATATATCAACTAATATCAAATTAGAAACAATAATTGAAGATGTTAAAAAGGTGCTGGCTGATGGAAGCGTTATCACCAAAGAAATTGAAACCAACAACGGCAAATGGTACCAGATAATGACCATGCCTTATGTGCAGCAGGCAGGCAATAAAAACACAGGCGCGGTTATTACTTTTAACGATATAACCGCCTTGAAAAAGGCGCAGCTTGAACTGGCCCGGAAAAATAAGACGCTGGTGCGGATCAATGCAGACCTGGACCATTTTATCCATGCCGCTTCGCACGACTTGCTGGCGCCCCTGGCCAATATCGAGACCAGTATTAATATCATGAACAAAATAACGCTTTCGGAACCGAAACTGCTTGACTTTTTGAACATGATCAATGGCTCGATCCATAAATACCGCGAGCTGATAACCGACATAGCCACTATTGCCCGGATAGAAGGCGATATGATCGTTTTAGAGAAAGTGGACGTTGACGAAATACTTAACAATATTGAGTGGAGCCTGGAAGACAAGATCAAATTGTCAGCGGCGGTGATTGTGCGCGACCTGCAGGTAAAAGCGATCCTGTTCTCCAAAAAGAACCTGCGCAGCATTATCTATAACCTGGTCTCCAATGCAATAAAATTTAAGCGCGATGAGCCACCGGTCATTCATATCCGGACGGTAGCCGACGGGGATTTCATTACGCTCGCGGTTGAGGATAACGGGATGGGCATACCCAAAAGAAGTATAAGTAAGATATTTGAAATGTATGGCAGGCTGAACCAGGAAGTTGAAGGGCAGGGCATAGGCCTTTTTTTAGCCAAGAAAATAGTAAATGCAGCCAATGGATCGATGGAAGTGGAGAGCGAACCGGGCAAAGGAACCAAATTCATTATTAGTTTTAAGGCAGAGGTGCACCAGGAGGTCGAAAACGCATAGTTTTCACATTGACGGATTAGAAACCTTGTTTTAACTTGCAGCCCATAAGGTGTACCCATGCAACTAATAATTACCGCGGACTATGATGAGATGAGCCGGATGGCTGCTGATCTGGTTGTGAACCAACTAAGAAAGAAGCCTTCTTCGCTGATCTGTTTTCCTTCGGGCGAATCGCCTGCGGGAATGTTCAGGTACCTGGTGGCCGATTCCGCCGCAGGTGAGGTAGACATGAGCCGTTGTTTTTTTGTGGCCCTCGACGAATGGGTTGGCCTGGGCGCGGACGACGATGGCAGTTGTACCCGTTTTTTGAATGAGCACTTTTTTGATCCTCTTTCTATTGACCCGGCCCGCATCAAATTTTTTGATGCCAAAGCGGCCAACCTGGACGCTGCCTGTGCTGAAGTAAATGAGTTTGTTGCAGAAAAAGGGCCAATCGACCTGATGATCGTCGGAATAGGCATGAACGGCCATATCGGCTTGAACGAACCGGGAACAAGTTTTAACACCTATGCGCATCATTCAGCGCTTGACTCCGTTACGGTGAGCGTGGGGCAGAAATATTTTAAGCAGCAGACACAACTCACCGAAGGCATCACGCTCGGTTTAAAACACCTTCAGGAAGCAAAACTCCCGGTGTTGCTTGCCTCCGGCGCAAGAAAGGCTGATATCGTTACAGCAGCCCTTAAAGGTGAAATCACCGAAAAGGTACCGGCGTCGATCTTTCAAAAACTTAGTAACGCAGTTATCATATTGGACGAGGCTGCCGCGACCCGATTAATAAACTAGATGGAGGCTATTTGTCCATTTCATCCGTATTTTTCTTTCCCGCACGTGCGGGATTGGTTCTTGACTCTCGATTCGCTATATTTATCCTTACCAATTATTCCGGATGACGGCAACTCAAATTCCTTTAACGTACGATGCCATTGTAGTAGGCTCGGGCATCAGCGGTGGCTGGGCCGCTAAGGAGCTTTGTGAGCTCGGTTTGAAAACGCTCGTGCTGGAGCGCGGGCGTAATGTGGAGCATATCAAAGATTATCCCACCGCTACCATGGACCCCTGGCAATTTAGGCATCGCGGGCAAATGACGCTCCAATTCCTTAAAGAGAATCCCTATATCAGCCAAGCTGCCGGTTTTGGCGAGGACTGCGCCCACTTTTTTATAAAAGATAAAGATCACCCTATATATTCAGGAAAAGCCTTTTGAATGGATCCGGGGCTACCAGGTTGGCGGTAAATCGCTTACCTGGGGGCGCGCCTGCCAGCGCTGGAGCGAGTTTGAATTTACCAACCCGGCGCGCTACGGTTATGGGATTGAATGGCCGATAGGCTATGCCGATGTTGCACCATGGTACTCGCACGTTGAAAAGTTTATTGGCGTATGCGGCAACCGCGATGGTTTGGAGTCCATGCCTGATGGGGAATACCTGCCGCCATTCGAAATGAATTGCGTACAGGAACACGTCAGCAAGTCGATCAGCCAAAACTACCCCGACCGGCATTTGGTGCATGCCCGCTGGGCGCACCTCACTAAACCCCAGCCGGTACATATCGAGCAGGGCAGGGCAGCCTGCCAGGCACGCAACGAGTGCATGCGCGGCTGTCCTTTTGGCGGCTATTTCAGCTCGGTAAGCTCGACCTTGCCCTGGGCAAAACGCACAGGCAATCTTACCGCCAGGCCCTTTTCGGTGGTGCATTCCGTTATTTACAATGACAAGTCAGGCAAAGCAAGCGGCGTCAGGGTAATCGACGCCAATACCAAAGAAGTGATGGAATTTAAAGCACGCGTGGTCTTTATGAATGCATCGGCCTTAAATACCAGCCTCGTGCTGCTTAATTCTACCTCCGCCCGCTTTCCCAACGGTTTAGGGAATGACAACGGCCTGTTGGGCAAATATGTCGCCTTCCAGAATTACCGGGCCTCCATTACGGCAACAATGGATGGCTTCCTTGATAAATATTACTTCGGACGCAATCCTACTGAACTGATCCTTGCCAACTACCGCAACCTCCACCGGCACGAAACGGATTATTTTGGCGGTTTTACCACCTTTATGGGCGCATACCGGCCAAACCATCCGGATAGCATAGCCGGTAACGAGATCGGCGGCGCCTATAAGGATGCACTGACCGAACCCGGCGGCTGGCAACTTTATATGTATATGCAGGGCGAAACCGTGCCGAAGATCAGCAACCATGTACGGCTAAGCAAGGATCAAAAAGACCAATGGGGCATACCGCTGCTCATCACCTCGGTGGAGTATGATGATAATGATGAGCGGATGGTGCAGGATTTTTTAACCCAAAGCCGCGAAATGCTTGAAAAAGCCGGTTGCCGAAACATCGAAACGCACGAGAACAAGCAGCCGCCCGGTCTCGATATCCACGAAATGGGGGGCTGCCGTATGGGAAAACACCCGGCCACCTCAATGTTGAACGCGCATAATCAATTGCACCTGTGCAAAAATGTTTTTGTCACCGACGGCGCATGCATGGCCTCCACCGGGAACCAAAGCCCGTCGATCCTCTATATGGCCCTAACCGCAAGGGCGGCCAATTTTGCCGCAGCCGGAATAAAAAGTGGCGATCTGTAGCCTGTATCGTATACCTCGCTGGAAAAGGCAGCTTGTTGCGAAAAAGGAAGCCAAAAATCCTGTCCTTTGGGATATCACATGAGAGACCAGGTAAGGGCTCCGGTAAACCACGTCGAAATCCCGTTGGTTAGATTTCTGTAAAATATCCGTCATTCCCTTCAAAACAATCGCAAAATAATTTTGAGGTAACATTTATTCCGTAAACTTGTTAAACAATCTATCTCAATATTAATCCTAAAATGCCGCTGCATTATGAAAGCAAAAGAAATGACCCATACCGTTAAAGCGTTGTTTGCCGGTGACAAAGGCCTGCTGGCGATGGACGAAAGTATCCCAACCTGTAACAAGCGATTTGAAGAAGCGGGCATCCCCCAAACCATCGAATACCGGCGCAAATACCGCCAGCTTATTGTAACCACGCCTAATCTCGGCAAGGTGATCAGCGGCGCTATCCTTTTTGATGAAACGATCCACCAATCTACCGACGATGGCGTTCCATTTATTGATATGCTGAAAAAAGCCGGGGTGGTTCCGGGAATAAAGGTTGATGAAGGCACCATGGACCTTGCAGGTTTCCCCGGCGAAAAGATCACCATGGGCCTGGACGGACTGAAAGAACGACTATCTAAATATTTTGACATGGGCGCCAGGTTTGCCAAATGGCGCGCGGTGATCACCATCGGCTCGGTTATACCCAGTCGGGGATGTATCGAGGCCAATATGCACGCCCTGGCCCGCTATGCAGCACTTTGCCAGGAAGCCGGAATTGTTCCCATTGTGGAACCGGAAGTGTTGATGGACGGCGCGCATGATCTAAAGCGCTGTTTCGACGCCACGATTAAGACCCAGCATATACTGTTCGACCAGCTTTTCGCACAAAACGTCAACCTGAAATGGCTGATATTGAAGCCTAATATGGTGCTTCCGGGTTTAAGCTATGCCAAACCGGCCAGTATTGATAAAGTTGCCGAAGCCACGGTTAACTGCCTGCTGCAATCTGTACCGCCTGTAGTGCCGGGCGTTGCTTTTTTATCAGGGGGCCAGTCAGCCGAAGACGCAACCGCTCACCTGAACGCCATGCATGTAAAATATAAAGGGAAGCTGCCATGGGCACTTACGTTTTCGTTTGCCAGGGCTATCCAGCAGCCTGCCCTTGAAATATGGAAGGGAAAAGACGAAAACGTGGCGGAGGCACAGAAAATGCTTTACTTCCGCGCCAGTTTGGATAATGCTGCGCGAAGGGGTGAGTATACGCCGGAGATGGAGAAATAAGCTGAAAGCCGAAAGCTGAAAGCCATACTTTGGTGGGAATAAACTTAGTTTAATTCGGAGGCTTATTGTCTTTTAAGGCCTCATTGAGGGCTTTGCCGTTTAAAAACTTCGTAAGTTTTATATATACGTCCAAACTATCTGCTTCCTATCCGTGTTGTCTTTTCATGGAGCATATACCACTTTATCCTTTAAAATTCGACCCGATCTATCAATACCGCATATGGGGCGGCAGAAGACTGGAAAACCTTCTATCGAAACCATTACCGCCAAAGAATCCCATCGGCGAAGCCTGGATTTTAAGCGACCGCGACGATCATCCAAGCGAGGTGAGCAACGGCAAACTAAGGGGCCAGTCGATAAAACAATTACTGGATAGTTCATCAGCGGAATTGATGGGGCCGCTGGCCGGCAAGTTCGATCGCTTTCCATTACTGCTGAAATTTTTAGACTGTCAGCAAGTGCTATCTGTGCAGGTGCATCCTTCGGATACGCAAACGGAATATATTCCTCCGGGCGAACATGGCAAAACGGAAGCGTGGGTGGTGCTGGAAACGGGAAAAGACGCCCGCGTATATGCCGGCTTAAAGACGGGCACAACCGAAGAAGGCCTAAAAGAAAAATTAAAAGAGCACAAGGTAGCGGAAGACCTCGCCAGCTTTGTGCCGAAAACCGGTGAAAGTGTTTTGATAAAGGCCGGCACGGTGCATACGCTCGGCGATGTGGTGGTATTTGAGGTGCAGGAAAACAGCGATGTTACCTACCGTCTTTACGACTGGGACCGGGTTGACGAAAAAACCGGCAAGCCGCGTGATTTACAGGTGGATGAAGCCTTAGCCTGTATTGATTTCTCGAAAACGGAGATCGGGCCTGGCAAGCCTTGTTTTATTTCCGACGGCCCTGAACTGCGGGAATTGCTTGTGGAAGATGTGCATTTCAGAGTGATGCGACATACTGGCTTTGCACCGTTTATGACCGGAAAAGACAATACTCCGCGTATATTGGTTGGCGTGGATGGTGAGGGCGAGCTGGAATATAAAAATGATATGTACCCGTTTAAGAAAGGCGAGGTGATGCTTTTGCCTGCCATCGTAGGCGCCTGCCCCTTTGTGCCAAAAAATAAAATGATCATACTTGAAATTGTATTACCGGAATAGTCCGGAAGTCGGAAAGTCCGGAAGTCCGGAAGTCGGAAAATCCGGAAGACTGGAAGACTGGAAGTCGGAAAGTCCGGAAGACGGAAAGTCGGGAAGAAAGAAAGAATTAAACAATTTCCCAATGGCGCGCATTAAATGACTGCGCAACATATAAACCAATCTATGAAAAAACTTGTTGCTTTCGATCTCGACGGTACGCTGGCAGAAAGCAAGGCCGCTATTGATAAACAAATGGCCGAAAGGCTGGCCGCACTTCTGACGGTTGCTAAGGTCGCGGTTATTTCGGGCGGCGACTGGCCACAATTTGAAAAACAGGTGCTGGCTTATTTGCCGAAGGGAAAACGCCTGCAGAATTTATCCATCCTTCCTACCTGCGGGACGAAATTCTATCAATACAAGTCGGGCTGGAAACAGCTTTATGCCGAGAATTTCAGCGACAAACAAAAGCAAAAGATCATCAGTTCGCTGGAGCAGGCGGTGGATGATTCAGGTTTTAAGGCAAAAAAAACCTGGGGAGAAACGATCCAGGACCGGGGCAGCCAGGTAACCTATTCGGGTTTGGGACAGGCGGCGCCGCTGGCCGAAAAATCCAAATGGGACCCCGGTTTTTCCAAAAGGGCGAAGATCAAAAGCCTGCTGGAAAAAATGATCCCTGGATTCGCTATTAACCTGGGCGGCGCCACTTCTATCGACGTCACCAGAAAAGGCATCGACAAAAAATATGGGATGTTTAAACTTCGCGACGTGTTGGGCATAGCCATCGGCGAAATGATCTTTATCGGCGATGCAATCTTCCCGGGCGGTAACGATTACCCGGCAAAGCAATCCGGTGCTTTTTCGGTACGTGTTAGCGGACCTGACGAAACAAAACGCGTAATTGAGGGTATTATAGCCTGCCTTGACGACGGAAAATTTAAAAAAGGCTTTAACGATGATAAAAGTTAAAAAAGAAGGAGTATTACTGCGCAAAGCCGGTTTTGAATTTGAAGACGAAAGCGTATTAAACCCCGCGGTTATCCGGGAGGGCGATAAGATTTATATGTTCTACAGGGCTGTTCACATCAAGAATTACTCTACGATCGGCTACTGCGAACTGGATGGCCCCATGTCGATAAAAAACCGTTGGGAAAGACCTGTTCTGGAGCCTGCTTATGATTATGAACGGCATGGGATGGAAGACCCGCGCATCGTTAAGATCGATGGTGTTTTCTACCTCGCTTATGTGGCCTTTGACGGTGACAATGCATTGGGTGCGTTGGCTACTTCAACCGATCTGCAAACTTTCACCCGTTGGGGCATCATCGTCCCCAGGATAACCTTTACCGACTTTGATCGCCTGACAAAAGACAATGCCGCATTAAATAAAAAATACCTTAGCTACAACGAAGGCGCAAATATCCTGGCTGATAAAGATTTTGTCTTCTTCCCCCGCCGCGTCAACGGCAACCTGGTGTTTCTGCACCGCATAAAACCCGGCATACAGCTGGTATCTGTTAAGGAACTTGCTGATTTGACCTTAGATTTTTGGAATGACTACTTTACACATTTTGCAGAGCATATTTTCCTGGAATCTGAGTATCCGCACGAGGCTGAATACGTAGGCAGCGGCTGCCCTCCGATAGAAACAGAACAGGGCTGGCTGGTGATCTACCACGGGGTAAAAAAACAAGGGGAAGGGCTGGAATACGCAGCCTGTGCCGCGTTGATGGACCTGGACGATCCGCGGAAGGAAATTGCACGCCTGCCATACGCTTTGTTCAGCCCGGAACTTGACTACGAGCTTACCGGAGACGTGGATGATGTATGTTTCCCTACGGGCACGGTGATCGAAAATGAGAGGCTCTATATTTATTATGGTGCTGCCGATGAGCTAATTGCCTGTGCATCGGTGAACTTAACAGAGCTGGTACATGAGTTGCTATCGAACAAACAATGACAGCCCGTTACTGCCGCCTATTTCCCGAAAAAATAATTTATCCCGGCCTGGTATGCTGTCAGCTTACTATTTGTCGTCTCATAATTCGTTAAGCTGGTCGAAATGCAATAACCCGCATAAATGTCGATTTGCCGGTTGATCATTATTCCCACTTTAACCGGTATGGATAAGAAGAATGACTCCATTTGCAAAGAAGGCATAGACCCGTTATTGACCGTGCTACCCGGTACGCCGGCGCTGGAGGTTTGTATATTGTAGGTATTTGTAGGATAAATAGGGGCGTTTAGTTTAAAACCCACGCTGGCGTACACTTTTAATCCTTTTGTGTTATAGAAATTATAGATCAACATTGGACTCAATGCTATAATGTATTGTTTTAGCTGGCTTGAAGTTGTTGTAGTGACGTTAGGCTCGTTTTGAACACTGTTTGAAATGGAATAGTTTGCTGTCGAGGCGGAAAGCTCAACCCTAATAGCTAAGCGTCCGACATTGGGATTAAAGAAAGCATCAAATCCTACTGCTACCTGCGGCGATAATGAACTCGAGTTACCAGTAATAACAGAAGTATTAGGGTTGCCGCTGAAACTCAAAGTGGTTGCCGCACCCGATACTCTGGCAAAAAACCTCAACGAATGTTCCGATTTCGGCGCAGCAAGGAGATTTTGGCCGTCGTTGATTTTCGACACGATCTTAACCAGGCCGCGCTCATCATACTGTGTTTCGGCCAGATCGCCGGAAATATCTATATGGTGGTTCCCCGCTACTAAACTTAGCTGGCCCTGGTAAACCCGCCGGGTAACCAGGTTGTTGTTGTCATCAGGGTTCAGGTAAAGCAGGTATTTCAATTCTTCGGGTTTACCATCGGCATTGTCAGCGATATAAAACCGTTTTTTTAAGTTATCGGTGTACGAAAACAAGATGGCGTTTTTCCCTGTTTGAAGTATTTTCAAAAATACGGTTGCAGTTTTACTGGATGTGTCGGGCATGTCGGTTAGTCGCTGTAGTTCGGTTGTACTGAGGCTGATATTTACCGTATACCGGCGGTAATATTCATAGCCGTTTACACCGAAATATTGAAGGGCTTTGGCGCCCAGGTGCTGCGGTGCGCTGTTGATTTTGTATTTGAAATCGATTGTTTCAGGGTTTTGATTCCACTCCAGGTAGTTGATCAAGCCACGCAGGGTATCGCCTTTAGCGTCGACTATAACGCCGGGCTTGTAATTGGTTTGTGCCGAAAGAAACAGTGGAAAAAATAGTGCGAGCAGTACGTAAAGTTTTTTATCCATATGACAAGGTTAAGATATCCCGTCTCAAATATACATTTAATCCGGGATTCTTAAGACCCACCCCTAAAGTTTCTTTAATGTTTTTTTATTTTCCTACAACAACAACATGGAATGTTCCGGGCACCTGCTGTGGCCGTGGATTTGGATTATCGGTAGTTGCTGCAACCGGTTTTAACTGCGCGGTTGGCAGGTATAATTTGTGTGTCACCGTATCAATTCCGATAGTTCTTGCACCGGCTTCT
>Ga0206864_1029_pt1 | contig 53031 bp, 37 predicted proteins | sample Alteio_BWOrgCont_42_FD_152632 | JGI IMG/M metagenome (GOLD analysis project Ga0206864, IMG submission 152632) | Enriched cells from forest soil in Barre Woods Harvard Forest LTER site, Petersham, Massachusetts, United States -... | ecosystem: Environmental > Terrestrial > Soil > Temperate forest >...
GGTAGTCGTGCTCATCCAGGTTCCGTCGGTTCAAAATCTTTTAAAAAATAAGGCGGTTAGTTTCCTCCAGGATAAGATCCATACCAAAGTTCAGATCAGCCATATCAGCCTCGGGCTGCCGAAACTCATCGTGCTGGAAGGCGTTTATTTCGAGGATCAGAAAAAAGATACCCTTATTGCCGGCGACAAACTAAAAGTGGACATCAGCTTGTTTAAGCTGCTGAGCCATAAAGTGGAAGTGAACGAAATAGATCTTGAAGGAATTACCACCAATATCAGCCGCGGGCCCGACAGCGTTTTCAATTTTCAATATATCCTGAACGCTTTCACCAGTGAGCAAAAGAAACCGGTAAAACCAACCGACACGTCCTCGACGATGAAGTTCTCCATCGGCACGGTTACGCTCGACAGGATAAACGTTTCCTATAAGGACGCGATTACAGGCAACAATATCAAATTCCTGCTGGGACATTTCGATACGCGAATCAAGGAGTTCGACCTGGATAAAATGAAATTCACCATTCCGAAGATCACCATTTCCGACATCGATACCCGCATTATTCAAACGCCGGTTGCCGCTGCGGCCGTTACGCCGGTGGATACGGCCGCTAAGCCGATGAATATGTCGCTCAACCTCGGAACGATCGATATTTCAAAAATAAAGGTCGACTACCGCAGCGGAACAATGGCTACCAAAGTAAATTTGGGTCAGTTGTTGGTTGAGATCAATCACATCGACCTCAAAAATCAGAATGTAGATATCAAAAGCATCGAGCTGAACGATACGCGGGCCGGCTTAACACTTGCCAAACCGCAGTCGGTAAAAAAGGAAATTGTTAAGGTTGTGAAGAAGCTGGATACCATAGTCGCATCGCCGCAAAGCTCAAAAGGCTGGGCCGCCAGGCTTGGAAAAATAAGCATGTGTGTTTTTGGCGGCAAATTTAACCACGGAGGCCAAAGAGGACGCACGGAGAACACAGAGGGGGAGTTTTAATTTTAGAAGAGAGACTTTTGAACACGATTTCCCGGCTTAAATTTGTAACGCCGCCAATTGTTTGTTAATTTGTTTAATAAGGCCCGGACCCTCATAGATAAAGCCGGTATAAAGCTGCACCAACGAGGCTCCCGCCCGTAACTTTTCAATGGCGTCTTCGGGTGAATGTATCCCGCCGACACCGATGATCGGGAACTTTCCAGTGGATTTTTTTGCCAGGTAAGCGATCACCCCGGTTGAAAGCGCTGTTAACGGTTTGCCGCTTAGCCCGCCCGCCTCGTTTTTCAATTGCTCGTTCGAGGTAAGCCCATCCCGGCTGATGGTGGTATTGGTAGCCACAACACCAGCAATGCCTGTTTGCAGCACGATCCCGACGATATCATCAAGCTGCTCTTTGCTTAGATCAGGCGCTATCTTGAGCAGGATCGGCCTGCTTATCCCATTTTTCAAATTGCGTTGCTGCAGGGTGTCCAAAAGATCCGTCAAAGGCTCCTTGTCCTGTAAGGCTCTTAGTCCGGGTGTGTTTGGTGAGCTCACGTTCACCACAAAGTAATCCACCAGGTCAAACAGGGCGTCGAAACATTTAACGTAATCGCTTACTGCATCTTCATTCGGCGTGGTTTTATTTTTGCCGATGTTGCCGCCGATGATGATTTCCTTCTGGCGGGCGCTTGCATTTTTTCTGAAGGCTTTTATTCGCCCGGCCGCCGCTTCCACGCCGAGGTTATTAAATCCCATCCGGTTGATCAGGGCGCCGTCGGTCGGCAGCCTGAACATGCGTAGCTTTGGATTGCCTGGCTGGGGGAGGGGTGTTACCGTACCTATTTCCACAAATCCAAACCCGACATTGGCCATTTCGGCTATCAGTTCACCGTTCTTGTCGAAACCGGCTGCAAGGCCTACGGGGTTTTTGAACTTCAACCCAAAAACTTCCTTTTCCAGCTGCTTATCTTCAAAGTCCCAGAGGCCCCGCATTAATGCCGCGCCTCCCGGAATCCGGTTGGCACGTTTGAGCCATGCAGTTACCACATGGTGTATTTTTTCAGGATCAAATTTGAAAAGTAAAGGTTTGATGAGCTGATACATGCCGCGAAATTAGGGTTTTATTGTTAGTCCGAAAGTCTGAAAGTCCGAAAGTCGGAAAGAAACTGCGGCTGACATTTCGGCAAAAAACCTGGCATTGGGTAAATGAGGGACATGGAAGTTATTTGAAACAAGCAGCAAACATATTGATCTGTAACAAATTAAGATTTCAGGCACATTGTCGGCCAGGTTACGGGCTGTTTGTTTTATGGTAGTTTAATGTTAGTTTGATGCGAGGTTAATGCGAGGTTAATGCGACGTTTATTACCTTTTTTGCCAGGTTGATGTTGGGTTAATGCGAGGTTGTTGCTATGTTATTGGTGGTTGAATTTATTACTTTTTTTAGTGTAGCGCAGGGTCCTTTTCAAGTTTAAGTTAACCCACAAAACCTGGTTAGTCGGGCATAAGCGTCGACTTCACCAAGCGTTCCTACGGAACGCCACCGCACTTGTTTGTGTTCTACCAACGAAACGTTCCTATGGAACGTAAAACATCGTCCTGTAAGGACGTCTGGTTGGTAGAAACAAATCAAAAAACGCCTTTACGTTCTGTAGGAACGTTTGGTGGTCACCGAATTAAAGGTAACGGAACGTTATCCTCGTCTAATTTTTGTGGGTTAACTTAAATTTTCAAGAGACCCTGCGGAGACGGAAAAAGGGCAAAATATGGTCTGCCGTGTGTTTTTTTGTTGAAAAACTTAAATTTATTGCGTCCGGAACAGATATTTTATATGTCAATTGACTAATAGTCAGTTATTTATAATTGAAATTATGGGGAAACACCGTGTGAATTCCATGTGATTTTTGTATAATTTGGTGTGAATGGCGTGTGATTTTGGTGTGAATGGTGTGTGAATTCCGTGTGATTTTTTTTCAGGACAAGACACACACACCGATTTTAGTTGATTTCACGGGTTGTTTGTTTTCTCATGGATTGTTATTTTTTTAAAGGCATTCGAGAGGGCTCACGCCGTTTTCAGCGACGTTCATGAAGGCGCCATTTCAGTGTGATTTTTTTTCCGGATTATTCACAAAACTCATATTCTAACAAATATTCAATATGTCAAAGAACCAGAACAAATTGGAAGCTCCCGTTGGTACCTCAAAATTCGACCCGGCACAAATATGTTTTGTTTTTATGGCGAATGCAAATCGGGTTTTCGTAAGCTTACTCGTAGTGTTAGCTTAGCTTACTCGTAGTGTTACGTTACGAAAATTTGTTTTTTGGGATTTCACCGATTTTAATTTGATTTCACCGATTTTTTATAGTCCGAACCAATGATTAAAAGGATTCATTGATTTCACAGATTAGGCTTTATGTTCCGAAGCTTTTATGAACTATTTTGTAACACTACCCTTTTCTTTTTTGACAAGATCCTTTTTACAGCAAGCTTCTTCTGTCGGGGAAAGTAAATAATCCACTGCCAGAATCGAAAGAAAGGCCTTTTATAGGCAATCCTAAGCTGTCACTTAATGCTTCAACGCAGGCGTATAAAACTAAAAGGTTATTTGTATCTATGGGCATCCACCTTATTTCATGAACGCGTATTTCTAAATCCCCTTTAATTTTTCTTATAAAATAATCATGAAATAACAGCAGACCAGCCTTGCACATTGCCTCCCACTTTGGGTCTGCCAGGTACTCGACTTTTAGACGGCTACCGAAATTGTTAGTTAAAGCGACCTCAAAAAAAATTTCTACGTAAAATCCCTTATCGCCCTGTTGTTTTTTAAGAGCATAGTTTTTTATCATAGTGTTGGTTTGTACAGGAGTTTTATGCGGCTTCTGTCTTTTTAATCCTAAATGATGGAATCTCGTATTGCTCAAACGGCAGATTATCGTTTATAAAAATCGATGCCCGGATATTTAGCCGCTGCGAAAGCTTTCGGGCCATTTCTAAGGTGATTTGGCGTTTGCCGCTTAATACCGATGAAACGTGGCTTTCTGATCCAATTACATCTACCAAATCCTTATTTTTAAGCCCCATTTCCTCCATGCGGAGCTTGATCATATCGATCGGGTCGGGCAGTTTTACGGGGTAGTGCTTTTCTTCGTAATCTTTGATCAGCAAAGCGAGCAGTTCCAGTTCATCTCCTTCATTTGTGCCCATGGCTGCATCGATCACTTCATCAAGCCTGGTTAAAGCATTCCTGTAATCGGTCTCTGTTTTTAATATCTTCCAGTTTTTCATGGCGATTATTTATCAATTAATTTGTTATCGAAGCTGACGGTTTCCACGTCGATTTCATCATATTGCTTGTGTGTACCAAACCAGATGATATAGGGTATGGAAAACTCGTAACGTACTTTTACCACCAAGCGATATTTGTTTCCATGAATGTTAAAAACCACCCTGCGATTACCAACAATGCTTGAGTTGTCGTAAACTGCCTTAAGCTCCTGCGGTGTTTTAAAGTTTGATCGTTTAAACTGGTCGTACCAATCCTCTAACGCCGTCGCTGCTTCCGGAAAAACTTTTTGATAATATTCAACAGTCAGGCGTTTAACAATATTCATATTATATCACTAAGATACGCAAAAAGTTCTCAATTTGAGAAGATTTATTTTTAATTGAGAATTAATGAATACTGGCATGGCGCGAGCGAACGCGGATTAGCATGCGGATGGTCTGTGGGGACACAGACCACGGAGGAAACCCCTCCCTGCTCCTCTCAACGAGGGAACTTCATTAGTCGTAGCCGTTTCGCCATTCCCCTCAAAATCGGTATCTTTGTGCCCGAAATGATCGCTATTAATAACCTCACTTTCGAGATCGGTGCGCGGGCCCTGTACGACGAAGCCAACTGGCATATTAAACCCGGTGAAAAAATCGGCCTTATTGGCGCCAATGGAACCGGAAAAACTACCCTGCTCAAAATCATTGTAGGGGAATTTGCCCCAACCTCGGGCACTATATCCATGGCAAAGGATATCGCCATAGGTTACCTGAACCAGGATTTACTTTCCTATTCTTCCGATAAAAACATTTTGCACGTGGCGATGGAGGCTTTTGAGCGCCAGAACCAGCTGCACGACGAAATTGAGATCCTGCTGCAAAAGCTGGAAACGGATTATACCGAAGATCTGCTCCATAAGCTAAGTGACCGGCAGCATGAGTTTGAAGTGCTGGACGGTTATAATATTGAATACAAGGCACACGAAATTTTAGCGGGTTTGGGCTTTACCGAAGCCGACACTCACCGCAAGCTGAGTGAATTTTCCGGCGGATGGCGGATGCGCGTTATGCTGGCCAAAATATTACTGCAGGCTCCCGATATCCTGCTGCTGGATGAACCTACCAACCACCTTGACTTGCCTTCGATCCAATGGCTGGAAGAATATTTGAAGGCCTTTGACGGGGCGGTGGTGATCGTATCGCATGACCGGTGGTTCCTGGATAAGGTGATCAACCGCACGGTTGAGGTGCGCAAGGGCAAGATCACGGTTTATGCAGGGAACTATTCGTTTTATATCAGCGAAAAGGCCCAGCGCGAAGAGATACAACGCGGCGAGTTTAAAAACCAGCAGTCCAAAATAAAGCAGGAGGAGCGGCTGATCGAACGTTTCAGGGCCAAGGCCTCGAAGGCGAAAATGGCGCAGTCGCGTATCAAAGCGCTGGACAGGCTTGAAAGGGTAGATGATGTCGATGATGACAACCCGACGGTTAACTTTAGCTTCCGGTTCTCGAGGCAGTCCGGCCGGCATGTGATAACTCTTACGGACATCAGCAAATCATACCCGGCCATTGAGATATTATCACATGCGGAAGGCCTGATCGAAAAGGGCGACAAAATTGCGTTGATAGGCGCTAACGGCAAGGGTAAATCTACTTTGCTGCGGATTATAGCAGGCACTGATCCCGACTTTACCGGCAAAAGGGAAACCGGCCATAACGTAACGCAAACATTTTTTGCGCAGCACCAGCTCGAAGCCCTTCACCTGGAGCATACGGCTTTGCAGGAATTGCAATCGTTCGCCCCAAAGCATACGGAAACAGAGTTGCGTACCATTTTGGGTTCGTTCCTGTTTACCGGCGATGACGTGTTCAAAAAAATAAAGGTTTTATCGGGAGGTGAGAAATCGCGCGTGGCGCTTGCCAAGGCGCTTACTGCCGACGCCAACTTCCTGGTACTGGATGAGCCGACCAATCACCTGGATATTCAATCGGTGAATATATTGGTGCAGGCGCTGCAACAGTATGAAGGCACCCTGATCGTTGTTTCGCACGACCGGTATTTTTTGGATAATGTGGCGAATAAGATATGGTTTATTGAGGATCATAAAATAAAGGAATACCCGGGTACTTATGCTGAATACGACGAGTGGAATGCCAAACGCAAGATTCAGCAGAAAAACGGGGCAACGCCTCCTCCTCCGCCTAAAAAGGAAGAAAAGACACCCGCGCCTGCCAAACCGGTAAACGACAACCGGATACAGCAGCTTAAGAAATTGAACCAGGAACTGACAAGGCTTGAAGAGCAGGCGGCCGCCCTGGAAAAGGTGGTGAAGCAATTGGAATTGGAGCTGAACGATGAAAAAATATATAATCAGCTGGCCAAAATGCACGAGATAAACAATAATTACGAGCTTAAGAAGTTAGAATTGGGCAGCGTACAGCTGAAGTGGGAAGCGCTGGCGGAGCAGATAATGGAGCTGGAGGCGCTGTAACGAACAGGACTGTGGCAGGTTAACCACGGAGGTCGCGGTGGCCGGCACGGAGAGCGCAGAGAGTTTTCCCTTTGGACTCCCCAATTCCAGTGAATTGAGGGGCAGGAATGAGATACAGGACGGTGGTTGTGGGGACACAACCACGAGGAGTTTATCTGGCTGTGGCAGGTAACCACGGAGGTCGCGGAGAAGGCGCAGAGAACGCAAAGGAATTTTGCACAGAGAAGTAAAATATTGGATCTCTATAACCACCATAATTATAAATTTTCATGAAGAGTTTTATTGGAAGGTGCTTTTTGCCCCAAATCATCCTTTCCGCTGTTTGCCTGGTTATTACGGGTTTCAGCGCATCCGCCCAATCTCAATACGCCGATTCCATTTTTAGGCCTGAGATAAAAAGCGTGGAGTTTTATAACAGCCGCAAGCAAGGTACATTCCCCATTATTACACTTGGGTCGGCTGAAAAAGTTACGCTGGCGTTTGACAACCTTCTGGGCGGTTCCAACGACTATTCGTACACGATCGAGCATTGCGATGCTAATTGGAATTCGTCAAATCTCTCCACTACGGACTATCTGAAAAATTATTCGGACGACCACATAACCGGCTTTAGCTATTCGGTCGGCACTATCCAGAAATATACCCATTACCAGCTAAAGCTACCCAACGAAAATATTGCTCCAAAAATACCCGGGAATTATATCTTAAAGGTTTACCAGGATGGCGATCCTTCAAAGCTGGTGTTAACCAGGAAATTGTACGTGTTAAGCCCGAAAATAATGATCAATGCGGAGGTGGTTCCGTCAGACGACAATTCGACCCGTCAATCCAACCAGAAGGTCAATTTTACGCTGAACTACGGGGCCCTTCGGATACAAAACCCCAGCGCTGAGCTGCGAACGCTCATTATGCAGAACAGGCGGCCCGAAACAGGGATATGGAATACACAGCCCACTTACATCAACGGACCGCTGCTTACTTTTAATGATGTTACCCAAAATGATTTTCCGGGGGGTAATGAGTTCCGGCATTTCGATACTCGGACATTCAAATTAAATTCAGACCGCATTTTGCGGATCCTAAAAGATACGGCGAACGACGTAATTATGCTGACCGATCCCGACCTGAGCCGGCCCGACTACAGCTTTACATTCGACCAGGACGGGAACTTTTATATCTTAAACCAGGACGGCACGGATCCCCGTATCGACGCCGACTATGCCCATATGTTTTTTACCCTAAGCACGGACCGTTCTGCAAACAGCGGAACGCCCTATATTGTCGGCCTGTTCAATAATTACAAACTCGACGATAACAGCCGCTTACACATGGATCCTAATACAGGGAAATTTGCTACCCTCCAGTTTCTGAAACAGGGCGTATATGACTATGCTTACGTTTGGGTGGATAAAAACGGGAATGTTGTTCCCGGCGCCCTGGAAGGCAATCATTTCGAAACAGAAAACACCTATCAGCTATTGGTATATTACCGGCCGGCCGGTTCACGCTGGGAAGAGCTGATCGGGTCTAGGGAGTTGACGACCGCGAAGAAGCAGTAGTGGGTAAGTCTAAAGTCTTGAGTCTGAAGTCAAAAGTGGCATTTAAGTAATCACCGACCTTATAAACTCGTGGCCCATATGGTAGTCAACTAAGCGTCAGAACTGATTCCTACGCAATTTCACTACCCAAAGTGCCTTCTGGTGGCAGGGTAGCCCCTAACGGGGCAATCTTACATTTTTATGCTGTTTGCTACAAACGTTTTGCCCCTACGGGGCAGTCGCCACGCGATTTGATATTTAGATCAGTTTGTTCGGGCGAATCTTTAGTCGATTACATTTAATCTTTTTGTCTGGCAGTCGGGGCATGCTAATCTATACAATATTAGGTCTGATACATGGTTCGCAAATAGAGGCTTATATGGACGGTGCCAGGCAAAAAATTTAAAAACAAAAAAATCCCGCCGGTTATAAACCAGCAGGATTTATACTATTATTTCAGGGCAAATAAGCCTAAACTTATTTTGCAGCGGCTGCTTTTAACAGGGCAGCGTTGTTTTTTGCAAGCTGGCTATTTTTTGGCTCTGCCGAACGGCTTCCTAATTCGAGGTTAGTGGCAAGCTTTAAAAATTGAACTTCTAAACGCGAAACGGTCTTGTTTTTCCTGTCTTTCCTTTTTAAACGGGTAACGCCCATGATCTTATAAATTTTAATGTTTTAATTCCTGAGGTCGGGAGCGGATTCGAACCGCTGTAAAAGGTTTTGCAGACCTCTGCCTAGCCACTCGGCCACCCGACCAATTTTCAAGGCTGCAAAAATAGGAATTTATTTGTTGGCAGGCAAATTATTATTTGATTAATACTAGTCCGAAAGTCCGAAAGTCCGAAAGTCCGGATCCCGATAGCTATCGGGACCGAAAGAAGCTGCGACTGACGTCCGCCAGCTGGCGGATAACTTAGGTTATATTGAAAAATAGCTTTAAGGCTTGTGGCTGGGGTAATTTGCATGTTGGGGCACGATTTAAGCATAGGCACTTAGGAGGCGCGAGACTTACTTTTCGGTGGCATTTGAGTGAGGGGCTCCTCTGGAGCCTATTGTAGCCCTTCTTTTTTCTATAAAACAGGTAACTACGGGGTTTACAATCGAAGATAGGGGATGATTTAGAATTTCTGGAAAAGCAGCGTGTTTTTTAATGCCGCCTGTTTTTTACACACGCACGAAGGAGGAGCGGAGCGCGCAGATGAAGGAGTAGGTTTTTATTTACTTCTGCTTATTTCCGAACAAAACAGGGCGGTCGCAATCGCTACGTTTAGCGATTCTGCTTTACCTACACGCGGAATGGTTACCGCCCTGGTTATGTGTTTTTGCAGTTCGGGCCGTATTCCGTTTCCCTCATTGCCCATCAGCAGCAAGCCTTCTTTACCAAAATTGGTTTTGTAAATTGTTTTGCCATCCAGCATGGCGCCGAATATGGGCAGGTTTATCTTGGGTAGGGTTGTCGTTAATTCTGTATAGTGTACCCTTATTCGAGAGAGCGAGCCCATACTGGCCTGAACCACTTTCGGGTTATAGGCATCTACCGTGTCGGTTGAGCAGATAATGTCGGTGATCCCAAACCAGTCAGCCGTGCGAATGATCGTACCTATATTGCCCGGGTCCTGTATCCCGTCCAAAACAATCGAGAACTTTTCCTTTAAATCGCTGTTAGCTGGTTCAGGCCACCGGGGTATCGCAATGGCAGCGATAACATCCTGCGGCGTTTTTAACCCGCTTATCTTTTGCATTTCCGTAGCAGAAATTGCATATAAGTTTATATTATGGGATAAATTCAGCATTTTTGGGTCGAAAGGCGCAGTATAATAAATGCCTTCCACCTGGTAAGAAGAGTCGATAAATTCAACTACCGATTTATAGCCTTCAACCAAAAACAAGGCATTTTCAATCCGGCTTTTTTTTTGTTGAAGTGATTTTAATAAACTGATCTGATATTTTGAAAGCATATACAAAACCAGGAGGCTACCATCTTGCAATAATAAGTATTCTTCTGCTCATTCTGGTTTCGGGCTGCAGTATAACGCGGGGAATTAAAAAAGATCAGTCTATCGTACATAAAATCACCATGAAGGGCGTTGATAAGGAATTTGCGCTGGCGGCTCCAACTTATGTAGACAAAGAACAACAACCCAATAACTGGATCAATCTTCAGCTTTATTATCTTTTTAGTAATCATGGCAAGAAAGATATCGGCGAACCCCCGGCAGTTTTAGACAGCGATCTGGTGGAGTTTTCGCGTAACCAAATCGAACGTTTTTTGCAAAGCAAAGGCTATTTGAAAGTAAAGGTTGCCGACAGTATTAGCATAAAAAAGCAAAAAGCCGAATTGATATTTACGGCCACTGAAGGGCCATTGTTCCATATCCGAAAGATACAGGACAGCATTGCCGATCCAAAGGTGCGGGCTTTATACCGCGTTAATCGTAAGCGTTTTTCGCATGTGCAGCCGGGAGGCCGGTTTGATACCGATAGCCTGGCGTATGACAGGGATGCGTTTTACCAGATCATGAAGGAAAATGGTTATTACGACTTTTACCGGCAATACATCAATTACACCTATGATTCTACCTTCCGCAGCAGTGTGGTGGATATTGTAATGTATGTTGTAAATCCCGTAGGAAAATCGTCCCATCCTGTTTACAGACTAAATAATACACTTATAACCATTGCCACCACCGATGGTCAAACAAGCGGCAAGGCCGATACGCTCCAGGTGGATTCGGAGTTTCGTTATGTTGATTACTCGCACAAGTTTGCACCCCGAACAGTTATCGACTACATCTTTCAGCATAAAGGGCAGTTATATGATGCCGACCGGCAAACGCTTACTACCTCCCGCCTGTCGGAACTAAATGTTTTTCGAAATGTGCCTAACCCTACCTACACCAAACTACCGGACAGCACCAACCGGCTCAATACTAAAATAGACATCGTCCCGCTCAAGCAATTTTCAGATCGTGTGGACGCTGAATTTTTGTTCAATTCCGGGCAATATGGCTATAACCTTGCCAATACTTTCACTGACAGGGATGTATTTAAAAATGCCGCCATTTTACAGCTTAAGGTGAACTGGAGCGTATTGTATGATAAGGGCGGCAGCATCAGCAATTCACAGGGCATTGAAAACAATGACTTAACGATTGGCGGAAACCTCATTTATCCCCGGATCATTTCTCCTTTTGATTTGGCAATGCCAGGCAAATACGGCGTTCCGCACACAACGTTTTCCTCAAACTACCAGTTATTTTACGAAGCCGGGCTGGTGCAGCGCACCAGTTTGACCAACGCCATCACCTATGATTTTGCCGAATTGGCAAACAAAACGCATACTATTACGCCTATTGACATTGAATTTTCGCGTGGTGTGATCGACCCGATTGCACAAAACATACTGGCGGAGAAAGACTTGTATGCCTATAGCTATTTGATCGGCCGAACCATATTTACAGCGGGAAGCCAGTATACCTATCAGTTCAACGCCAACAAGCTCAATACCTTCACCAACTTCCTGTACCTGCGCGGGAGCATTGACGTAGGTGGCAATACGCTCGATTTACTGGCCCACCTGTTTAACAGTCCCCGCGACTCGACGGGCGAGCGACAGCTTTTGGGTTACACTTTTGCCCAATATGCCAAGGTGGAAACGGATTTTCGTGTATATCACAATTTTGGCGGCGAACGGGAGTTGGTTTTTCGGATCAATCCGGGAGTTGGTGTCCCTTATGGCAATAGCAGCCAACTGAAATTTAAGGATAGTACCTACGTTGGCGGGCTTATTTTTGAGAAGAATTTTTATGCCGGCGGCGCAAATGATATGCGGGCCTGGCTGCCGCGCACATTAGGCCCCGGAGAATTTAACCGGGCTACCTTTTATGGTCCGCCCGGCACAACCTTAAAACCCTCGAGGGGCGACTCCTTAAGGACGCGTTTAAAATACCTGGATCAATTCGGGGAAATAAAGATCATTTCGAACCTTGAATACCGTTATAAGCTCGCTGACGATTTTTTTGGCTCGGTACTCAGGGGCGCGGTGTTTATGGATGCGGGCAACGTTTGGCGATTGCATGCGCAGGAGGGAGTTCCCAATGTCCAGTTCAGCCTGAATGATATTTTGCCGGGCACCGCGATTGACTTTGGCACAGGCTTAAGGTTTGATGTTGGTTTTTTCGTTTTCCGCCTCGATGCAGCTTTCAAATTCAAAGATCCCCAATTCACGGGCTCAAACCAATGGGTGCTGATCGACCATTTCGACGAATTGTTCTACAATGGTCCGTTTAAAAAAACATATGAAATCGACAACAGCGGCGATACCTATAACTTTATGCAGCTGAATTTTGGTGTGGGAATGCCGTTTTGAGTGGGCAGTTGGCAGCTTGCCGTGGGCAGTAGGCAGTAGTGAATGGTGAGGCAGTGTTGAGTGGCAGTAGCAGTTGGCAGTTTGCTGTGGGCAGTAGGCAGTAGTGAATGGTGAGGCAGTGTTGAGTGGCAGTAGCAGTTGGCAGTTTGCTGTGGGCAGTAGGCAGTAGTGAATGGTGAGGCAGTGTTGAGTGGCAGTAGCAGTTGGCAGTTTGCTGTGGGCAGTAGGCAGTAGTGAATGGTGAGGCAGTGTTGAGTGGCAGTAGCAGTTGGCAGTTTGCTGTGGGCAGTAGGCAGTAGTGAATGGTGAGGCAGTGTTGAGTGGCAGTAGCAGTTGGCAGTTTGCTGTGGGCAGTAGGCAGTAGTGAATGGTGAGGCAGTGTTGAGTGGCAGTAGCAGTTGGCAGTTTGCTATGGGCAGTAGGCAGTAGTGAATGGTGAGGCAGCGTACGAGTTGGCGGTTGGCAGTCCATTTCGAGCAGGGGTTGCAGCAATAGCAGTGTGGTTTGTGGTTCTTGATCCTGAGTCGGAAGGGCTTGGCTTTGCATCCGCTTTCGGCTCCCATTTTTTGCTTCCGGCTTATAAAATAAAAGCCCCCTTACTCTCGCAGTTCGGGGGCTTTAACCTAAACCTTATCACAAAAGGCAAGTAGTAGAACCTGCCATATGAAGTAACAAACATAGCATAAATTTTTCGTATTTAAAAATCCAAACGGTTAAATCACTCGCTTGTAAGTTGTAATAACTCAATATAACTGCCCTAAATACAGCAAACATGCTCTTTCGGGCATTAATAAAATAAAAAAATAATACAGCGACAGGCAATAAAAAATATTTTTTAAATAATGTTCGTGTGTTTTATGCCTCCGGTGCTTTGAAGCGAAATTATAATGGGGGTATTAAATATTCAGCTGAGAATGATCTCTTCAATGATTTTGCTTTCTGAGCTGTAATCTTAGATAGTTTGGATCCAATAATGGACTTTTTGGCAGGCATTTAAACGCGGTTGAACGAAGGAGCTTTTTAATTATTTTTTATAAAATTGTATATTCACAATAAATTTTATCGCGTGAGAAGAATAATACTTGTTTTGGCAAGCGTTGCTTCAGTGGGCTGCGGCAACGTTGCGAGCGTTCATGCTCCAAATGATGTCGAGGCTGAAAATATAGCCCGTAATATCATAAAGGTTGCACTTGTTGACCCTGACGCCGAATTTTTGGACGAGACGGCGAAGATGGCTGCCTACCGCGATAGCAGCTACGTTTTTACCGGCGACGTTCGGGCGCTGGACAAGGCAGGGGAAAAAATGTCAATGAAATACAACGTGGGCATTAAATGGAAAGGCGGTAACCCACTGCAGGATAGCAGCTGGGTTGTTAAATTCTGTAATATCAAACCAAGCCCCCCAGCCCCCTGAAGGGGAGTGTCGAAAGTCGAAAGCCGAAAGTCGGAAGCCCGGGGTAGGGGTGAGTACTTCGGTTGAGACGGCGGTAGGGGTGTACGCGAGCATGGTCGCTGACAATTGGTGGAAGGTAAGCCAACGACGCCCGGGGAATTCAATGGAAATCACTTATTACTTTGCACCCTCTTTGAATTGAAGTAATATATGGATATTCATCCCCTGCTAAATTGGCATAATTAATGTCGACGATTGTACACGCAAAGCAAAATAAACTAAATGAACCCTGATAACGACCCAAATAAACCGCAAAAAATAGGATTAGCGCTGTCGGGGGGCGGTGTAAGGGGTGTGGCCCATTTAGGAGTGATACAAGCCCTGACCGATCATGGTATTAAATTTTCGCATATATCGGGCACAAGCGCCGGGGCAATAGCCGCCGCTTTTTTTGCTGAAGGGTATGCACCCAAAGAGATTTTAAAAATAATCCAGGAAGCCAGCCTGCTTAAATTGCTGCGGCCTTCTATTGGCAGTGCAGGCCTGGTTTCCATATTGAATGTCCGTTTTTTAATTGAGAAGTTTATACCGCACAATACTTTTCAGCAACTAAAAACCCGTGTCACCATTTCGGCTGTTGATTTAGGCGAAGGAAGGCTTGTTTACCTTACTGATGGCGAGCTGGACATGGCGCTTTTAGCCTCCTGTTGTTTACCGGGTATTTTTAAGCCCATTATTATTAATGGCCACATGTATGTGGATGGCGGAATACTCAATAATTTCCCAGTTGAACCATTGATAGGGAATTGCGATCTTATAATCGGTTCGTCCTGCAATCACTTACCGGTTGTTACAGAGATCAGATCCTTTGGTAACCTGGTTGACAGGGCCGCTATGATCGCCATTAACTCCAGCCTCAATACCCATAAAATTTTATGCGATGTTGTTATTGAGCCGGAGGGTTTGGGTGGTTATGGCATATTTGACACCGATGCAGCGGAGGAAATTTATATGATAGGCTACGAAGAAGGCTTAAAAGCGATCGAAGGGAACAAAAAGCTCACGCCCCCCAGCCCCCTGAAGGGGGAGTTGCTAACTTAGAGGAGTCGAATATCGGACGCTGAATGTTGACCCGATAGCTATCGGGTGATGAAGTTTAAAACATATTCTTCAACCCGTCAATGATGCTGTCGAAAAATGTGGGTAATGACAGCCCGTTATGGTAGTTAAAGAAAACGAATATGACGAATATGATGATGGCGATGATGATGAACCGTTTAAACATATAGGCCAGCAAAAAAAGCGCACAGGGGATGGCCAGCAACAAGTACCAGGGGATGTGTATGGGGGTTAATTTATCGTCCGTGCGGTAAACATAATACAGGATGGAATGGACGCCGGTATCATTTTGATGCCTGGCATATAAAAAGGTTGAGCGCTGAAGCTTGTGCCGGTAGAAGGCAGTTCCTTTTTCAAATTTTAGGGTATCTTCTAAGCCGTTCACCGTAAAGTTAAACATCCCGTTTACGTTTTCGCGGATATTGCCCAGCGAGTCCGTCGCGATAATGGCTACTTCATCTTTGGCAAATGGATTTTCCTTTATCACAAAATGATTGATGGCCATGGTTACCGTATCGGCGTAGGAAAACGATGCGGAAGCAATGATTATAACTAAAGCGAGGGTTATTCTTTTCATTTCGGTAGATAGATTAATGCCATAAAATTAACAAAATTTCCATGGTTCATAGTTCATGGCTCATAGTTCATAGCCGGAGGTGAGCGCTGCCAGTAGCAGTAGCAGTGGCAGTAGCAGTAGCAGTAGCAGTTTGATTGAGCTCATACGTCATAGTTTAGTGAGTAGTGAGAGTGTGATTATCGCTATGCACTATTGTCAACTCACTATTCCCAACTCCCTACCGCCCACTCACGACCGCCCACTCACCGCTCACCATTGCCTACTCACCACTCACCATGGCCCACTGCCTCCTCACCGATTCAGCGAAAAAATACTGTAATTCAGGATGGCGGCAAAGCTTACCCACAAAAAATAGGGGAGGAGCAGCCAACTTGCTGTCTTGCTGAATTTCCCAAACCACCTGACATTTAGTACGATCATGATCCAAAGCAAAATGATCACCAGTAATGCTCCCGCAATTTCATGAAGGGCGAAAAACACGATCGACCAGGAAAAATTAAGTCCCAGTTGCAGGATGTAAACGGTCCGCGTGGTGAGGTAACCGGTCGAGTTGTCGCGCTTTTCCCAAACGAGGTATGCGGCTATGGCGATGAGGATATAAATACTTGTCCAAACCGGCGCGAAAAGCCAGGATGGCGGATTAAAAACAGGTTTGTTCAGGGTGCTATACCAACCGGCAACTTCGGTCCGGTTGAATAAGAAGGCTGTAAACCCAATGGCGAGGGTTATGAGCAGGCTGATCAAAAATGGAAAAAACCGGAATTTTTTGCTGGATGCCTGGGCGTTCATTTCTATTACGGTAACAATTGAATAATATACATATTTGGAAAGGCAAAGTTAGTTTAAAGGTCGCTTATCCGGAATTTTTCCCGGCGGCCAGTTTATTTTAGAAGCCGACCATACATAATGCTGTAACACAAGCTTTCGTGTTAACAATGTTTTTAATTTTCGGTATATTCGTTTGTTAACGATCACCAATCCACCTGCTTGAATTTTATTAAAACCTTCAGCACAATACCGGGTAGTGCCCCAATTAAAAAGGGCTTACGCTTTTTGTTTTTGATTCTATCTTTTAACGCTGCTCATTTTTGCGCCCATGCCCAGCAATTTGTACCAAAATGGGCTGCTGATTTAGGTGGGCCCAGCGCGTCGGGAGATGATGTTACCTGTGCTGTGGTTGATGTGGCAGTGGACAACCAAAACAATGTTTATGTTACCGGTTCTTTTAACGGGACTGTCGATTTTGATCCCTCCCCCGGCGTCAAAAACCTAAGCACGGGTGGGGGTACTGCTACATTTGTGGGTAAGTATAAAGCGGACGGAACGTTGATCTGGGTAGAATCCATTGGCGCTAATAATTCTGAAGACGCTACCTCCGTGGCACCCAATGGCATGGCCGTCGATAAAGACGGCAATATTTCAATTACCGGAGCAAATAGCCCTTTCGATGCTGATCCGGGGCCGGGCGTAGATAGCCTGAAAGGGGGGGCATTTATTATCCACTTGGATACCAATGGCAAGTTTCTTTGGGCTTATTCGATCGGTGATGCCAGCCTGAGAGGCGGTGAGCAGGTGGCTTCGGATAGCCAGGATAATGTGATCGTCACCTCAAGTTTTAGCAAAGCAGTAACAATAGGAGACACCACCTATGCTGCGCCACCTCAGCCAAAGGAAGGTCAACCCATTTATCATGGCGTGGTCGTAAAATATGGCCCAACCGGCAATGTACTTTGGTCGATATGTATTGGCAATACCGACCTAAGAAGTGAAAGTGCTTTTGGCTGCAGGGTAGACAGCCAGGATAATATCGTGATATCGGGCGCCTTCAATGAAACTGTTAATTTTAACCCGTTAGGAACCGCTTATAATGTAACTGCTACCAGCATAACCGAGGCTTATGTAGCAAAATATTCATCAATCGGGGGCCTAATGTGGGTGAATGGCTTAAATATGCCTGTTTTGGTATATTTTATGGATAATGAATCAAGGATCGGTCTCGACTCGCAAAACAACGCTTATTTTACCGCTTCATTCGCACAGCCCATCACTGTTGACGGCTCAGTTATATTAAATCCGAAGGGGACGCAGGATGTGGCTATCGTAAAATATTCACCGACCGGCGTTTTACAGTATGCCAAATCAATCGGTGGGCCGGGAGCGTACGCCGCAAATGGGAAAACGGTGGGAGATAAAAACGGTAATATCTATCTGTCCGGAGCTTTTTCAACCGATAATACCTCTACCGTCACGGTGAATTTTAATCCAAACCCCGGACCTTCTGAAAACCTTTCAACAGGTCCACAACAGGAGGAAATCTTCTATGTCGCCGAATATGACCCAAACGGAAATTACATCGATGCTTTTGACGGCGGACGTCCGAGTGGTTATAGGTCGGTCGCTTTTTGCCTTGCGATTGACGATAACAACAACTTAGATGTTGGCGGTGAGTTTAGCACGACTGTAAACTTCGACCCGAGCGGCTGTTCGCCTGACAGTTTAACTGCGAAAACTTCCTTCCCCCTCTGGGATGGTTTCATCGTCCAGTATTCGCCCGGGGTTATTTCAAATAATGTAATTACCGCGCCTTTGGTAAGCACTTTTTGCGCAAGCGGAATCCCTGCAGCAATAACGGGCAGCACACCTTCAGGCGGCACGGGTCCCTACACATACCAATGGCAAAGCTCAACCGATAGCGTAAATTTTACCAGCATCCAGGGAGCCGACTCGATAAATTATACACCAGTGTTGTTAAACGCAACCACTTATTACCGGCGAAATGTTTCGGTAAATTGTGCAACCCCATCAATCAGCAACATTGTGCCCTTAGTAGTGAGCAGTCCGCCTGGCCCGCCGCTGGCGGCCGGCGACACCATATGCACGGGATCAACAACAACGCTTTCAATAACATCGCCGCAGGCAGGACTAAGCTACAACTGGTACGCCGGCACAACAGGCGATACTTCGTTGTTCACCGGTGTTAGTTTTACCACCCCGGCGTTAACCGCAAACACTACCTATTATGCAGCTGCGGCAAACGCTGCCGGGTGCGGCTCCACAACGCGCGCTGTGGTAAACGTAACCGTTTTACAGCCACTGGCGGCGCCGGTTGTTACAGTTGGCGCCATTACCTCAACGAGTGTAAGCTTTCAATGGACTGCGGTTGCAGGGGCGACGGGCTACCAAGTAAGCATCGATAGCGGTAAGACCTTTATCAGCCCAAGTTCAGGAGCCGATAGTTTAAGCACGACTATTTCAGGCTTACAGCCGGAAGCAAGCGTTAGCCTCATAGTGCAGGCTATTGGTGTTTTGCCCTGCCAGCTAAGCGCCAGTTCCGCTCCGGTTACTGGCGCCATCCCGCCAAGCGAGCTGATCTATGTCCCTAACGCCTTTACGCCCAATGGCGACGGGATAAATGACGTGGTGCATGTGCATAGTGAAAGTATAGCAAATCTTAAGTTTTATATATACGACCAATGGGGTGAACTGCTGTTTACTTCGACCAGCATACAAAACGGCTGGGACGGAACCTACAAGGGTAAAAAGGAACCGGTTGGTGTCTATGTGTACTACCTGCAGGCTGTGATGAACGACGGTACTGTCGTGAATAAAAAGGGAACGATCACCTTACTGAAGTGAGTAGGAAAACAATCGCCCTCACGTGGCAACGCCCAAGTCAGCTCCTTATTCTCCTATTGTTATTACCGGCAAACGACGCTTTTTTAGTGTGAAATTGAGTGTTTTAGAAATAATTATATAAAATCTATAGGAATTATAGAATTTATATTTATGTTTGTATCGAAATCGTTCTTTATATTACTTATCCAGAAAGACTGAGGGAAAGGCCCGGTGAAGTCTTGGCAACCTGTTGAGCAGCCATCAACATGCTTTAAGCTTTTTGCTTTCAGCTTTTTGCTCAGAAAAAGGTGCTAACTCCTGCTCCGTTATGCGGAGAAAGATAAGGTTGAACTCCTCTTGTTCCCTGGTAAGTGATTAAATAGTTTTTTTAAAAGTCGCGTGACCGAGAGGATAGGTGGGAGTCTGCAAAACCCCCAACGGCAGTTCGAATCTGCCCGCGACGTCGAACGTTAAGTCATTAGTCTAAAGTCGGGAAAACTTTTTCTTACTTAATTACAAACCAAGGCCGGCCTCAAATATATCCCACCACAATAAAATATTATTCAAGACTACTCGCAATAGCATGGGCGGGAATCGCTTGCAGGGTGGTGGTTCTGACCAAATTTTGCATATTGATTTGCATGTGTAGCGATTGCTTCGTTCCTCGCAAGGACTCGTAACTTATTTATTTTTAATATGTTAGTTGGACGCGCCGAGCCAAAAATAATTGTCCGGTTTGCGTCTTTGTGGGTAAACCTAAAGCTGCAGGCGACCGGGCGGATATGGAATGAGACAAAAATTTTAATTTTTAAGGATATGGTCAGCAGCGAGAATCAGGAACAGGTAATCGCTGGTTCCGCCGCCTAAAACGTATTCGCCCTGCTGCCATAAATACGGCCATTTTAATAATTCAGGGAAATCCGGGCGGATAAGCGCTGTGCCTGAACTCACTCCTCCGGGTATATACGACCAATCAGCGCGGTTAAAACCATATCCGGGAATCATTGATTCAGCACCTACACCAGAAACGAAGGACGATGTATTTGATCCCGGATGACAACCCAATATAAAATTGATGGCGCTCAGCATATAATCTGTGGAAAATATCTGCGGAAAAGCCTCATGTAAAAAATACTGCTTATAGCCAAAATTCTGTATATCCCATCCGGCTCCCCAGATGTTTGGTTTATAGGGTACGCCATAAGGCGTTTTACTGCCTTCGGTTTTTATTTGCTCAAAAAGCTTTTCGGCTGCGGCAGTAATGGTTTTGGTGTATTGCTGATCATTTACCAATGCCACGGAACGTGCGGCGAGCCAGCCCACATACCCCATCGCGCCGGCAATCTCCTGCTGGTGGCCGATGAGAAAGTCAGCATACTGGCGGTCTTTTGTGGTTTGCAATAGTTCAACCGCAAGGTTTAGCTTTTGCAGGGGCCTGGCCTTTTCGTTCCTGTTCCACACCTCCTTTGCAATAGCAAGGCATTGGGTTGCAAGGGTATCATTAAACCCTTTCATCACCCTGGCGGCTGCAGCCAATGATGCAGCCACTTCCAATTCCCTCGATGCATTTGCTTCTGTAAAAACCCAGCGGTCATCTGGCGCGCCGGGTGTACCTACAGCAGGCACAGGACTGCCGTCTGTGGGGGCCACGTAAAATTTGTTGTCGGTAATGTTTGTTGGGTCGCCTAATGTGGTGTACTGCCGTTTCGTGGGCTCGATAATGCCCCGGTAAAACCTTCCCATCGCCTGGTAGCCGCCCACAATGGATAATAATCCATGCTCAACCTGCTGCAAAATATCCGGTTTGCCATCCGGCTGCTGTATTTCTACCACATGGTTTACCTGGTCGACCGTAGTATTATCGTATTGTACGTCAAACAACTCATAGGCTAAAGTTAAGCCCTGTACCGTCGTGGCCTGCGACTCAACGCGCAGATCAAAGTCGCCGGCATCGTGCCAGCCGCCACGGTTCAGGAAGGGCACTGTTTGGCCCGATTTATATTTATTCAGGGTTGAATGCCCTTGTATATAGCCGTCAAAATGGTTTGAGTCGGTAGGCGCCATTCTTGCATCATCCATGTGGCACAGACCGTGCCATACCCTGTACTTGTCGTTCACCCGCATATGGCACATTTGCACGGGTAAAAAATATTCCAGCGTGGGCTGCCATACATCGCGACTATACACGGAAGGGCTGATCTGGAAGGGATGGGTCTGAACATTCCCGTAACGCACCTCGTACATGCCGGGCGCCTTCACATTCGAAAAATCAAACTGAAGGTAATGGTAACGCAAAAAGTTACCCCAAACTTTGGCTTCGGTTTTTAAAACAGTTGTTAAACCGCCATTTTCGTGTATCCTCAGCAGTTCGGGCTGAAATTTACGCTTATCATTTTTGTCCAGCTCGATCACAGCGATCTTTGACTGGCTGGGATGGTAACCCACCTGCGAAACCTGCACTACCGGAGGTGCGGTCCAACCTTCAATGGCATGGGGCGTTACTAACCATACAATGGCATTTTTAGTTGCGCCTTTTGCAATAAGCGATCTTACCACAAACCACCCGTTATTATGTTTGCCCCGTCCGTCGAGCAACTCCAGGTTACCGGGCCCTTCATTTTCGATGATCATACGCTGGCTTTCCGATTCGGGCGCCACAGTGAGTTTTTTACCTGCGGCCATCGCGGTTGTTTGCAAATCGCCATCCTCGTCCTTATACATCTGGTCGTCGGGCTGCCTCGGGAATATACCAAACTGCTTATCCATGTAATACGATTTGCCAAACAATATCCCCGGGTATAGCTCAAAGTTAAAGCCTACCTTGCCAATCCAGCTGTCGGGCAATGGCGCATCCAGGTCGACAATTATCCGGAATCCTTTGCCGGCGGGTTCAACCCGTGTGGTATAGCCAAATTTGAGGTCTGGGTAGATCACCGGGTTAAAGCCCTTGCGGTCGATCGATGAATCGGGGAAATGCATATGTACGCTGATCTGCTGATTGTTAACGTCGACCATGCGTTTGCCCACCTTTGGTATAGGCTGCCATTGGCCGGGCGTAGGCTCAAGCCGAATATCGCCATTGGTAGCCACCCGCTGACCGTTTTGGATCACACCTACGCCGCCCTGGTGCCCTTCGGGATAAAAATCATGGGCAAGCATTACGTTAACACCCTGGTATTGGAGGTACTCCAGGTCGTTAAGTTGCATCCCGGGCGCCTTATGCGTTGCCTGGGCATCTACATCAGAAACCCCGACAAATAAACACACGCTCAAACAAACAAACGAAATGAATTTATTACTGCTCATGACAATTTAATATGTACAAGATTAGTGTTATTTATCCGCATGTTAAACTTAATACAGCCCTCAAAAAAGCCATGGTTGGTAAAAATATAAAGACAAATCGGGTGTAGGTAATTAAAAACTGTATTTTGTACATTAATAGCCGGGTGAAGGATTTTCTTTTATTAGCGGCTCTTAATTCAGCCCAAAAAATTCCATGAAAACATCAAATCTCACCTTTTTTCTTTTGCTGCTCTTAATTACTCCGGTAGCTGCCCAAAGAAGCACGCTGGAGCAAGCGGCCCGGCTGAAAATCTACCGCGAAATGAAAAAGTCGATGGTGGATGAATTATTAAAACCATGGTACCCGGCCTCGATCGATACTGTATATGATGGCTTCCTGAGCACATTTACTTATGATTTTAAACCCCGTGGGAGCCAGGATAAGATGGTGGTTACGCAGGCAAGGCATACCTGGAGCAATGCAAAAGCAGCCGAACTATATCCCTCGGTCGCCTGGTATAGAAAAGGAGAGGAATCCGGGTACCGGTTTTTGCGGGATAAAATGTGGGATAAACAATTCGGCGGATTTTATACCTATACCGACAGGCAGGGGAACCCCAAATCGGGCGGCTTTGCGCCAAAGGAGGCCTACGGAAATTCGTTCGCTCTTTATGCGCTGGCGGCGTTTTACCAAAGTACCGGGGATACCAGCGCACTTAACCTTGCTGTAAAAGAGTTTCACTGGCTGGAGAAGCATAGCCACGACCCGGTTTACAAGGGCTATTACCAGCATATGGAAAGGGATGGTACGCCCATAAAGCGAACGGCATCCACACCGTCCACGGCCGAATTGGGTTATAAAGACCAAAATACTTCTATCCATTTGCTGGAATCGTTTACGGAATTGTACAATGTTTGGCCCGATAGTTTGCTGCGGCTTCGACTGCACGAAATGCTGCACCTGGTGCGCGACGTTATCACAGATGAAAAAGGCGACCTCCGGCTGTTTTTTCAGCCCGACTGGACGCCGGTTTCCTACCGGGACTCGAGCTACGCGGTTGTTTTGAAGCACCGCAATATTGACTGCGTTTCATTCGGGCATAATGTTGAAACGGCGTACTTAATGCTCGAGACTTCGCATGTGTTGGGCATTGAACATGATACACTGACCAACCGGGTCGCTAAAAAAATGATCGACAATGCTTTAACCGACGGCTGGGATAATACTGTGGGCGGTTTTTATGACCAGGGCTATTATTTTAAAGATAAGCCCGGAATCACCATTATAGCCGATACAAAAAACTGGTGGGCGCAGGCCGAAGGTTTAAATACTTTACTGTTGATGGCTGATAAATATCCGCATGACCCGCTTCAATACGAAAAGAAATTTAAGCAGCAATGGCAGTACGTGCAAACCTACCTGATTGACCATGAACATGGTGATTGGTACCAGGGCGGCCTGGATAAACAACCCAATTATAGATTGGCGCTCAAAGGGCAGATATGGAAAGGTACTTATCATGTGTTGAGGGCGTTCATCAATTGCACCAACCGTTTAAAGCCTGATAAAATACCGCCGTCGGCGCCGGCCCGTGTCACCTATACAAAAGTCCCGCTGCCGGTTTTACGATGGACGCCGTCAACTGATAATACCGGGGTTTTGGGTTATAATATTTACTGCAAGGGGAGGCGGATCGCATTTACGCCGCTTACTTACTGGAATGCAGACCGTGCTTTACCTGTTCACGGAAAAATAGCTGTTCGTGCGGTTGATTTGCAGGGGAATGAGTCGGACCCTGGGGAAGCAGTAGGCAGTTTGCAGTAGGCAGTTTGCAGTGGGCAGTGTGAGTGGGTTTCAGTAGCAGTGGCAGTTGGCAAAGGGCAGTTTGCAGCAGGCGGTTTGCAGTTGGCGATTAGCATGAACGCTGAATAGTGAGTTTGCAGTTGGTGGTCAGTGAGTGGTTATGATCTCGTTTTTATTAGCAAGGTGGTAAACGTAATCCGATCATAAATACGCAATCCCCTTAGTTTGCCCGTCCACGTAAAAAAACGGCTCAAAGCCGTCTTCGGCAAGTTCACAGCTTACCTGCATAGTATAAAGCATAATATCTCCAAATATGTTGGCCAGGGCAGTGTCGGCAGCGTCGCGGCCGGAGGCGATTTTTACGAGCCCGTTCAATGGGGCTTTCCTGGTGGCATCAAACAAAACCCATTTATGGCCGATGTATGCCTCAAAACAGGCATGAAAATCGGCCGGTTTTAAGCTATAGGCGTAACCGGTAAAATAACGCGCCGGGATGGTCAGCGCCCGGCATAAAGCAATCCCTAAATGGGCAAAGTCACGGCAAACGCCCGCTTGTTCTGTCACCGTATCAAATGCCGATGTTTGCGCATTGGTGAGGCCGCCCAGGTATTCCACATTTTTGTTGATCCAGGCTGTTAGCGCCATTACCTGTTCAAAGGGGCTGCTGATCTGGCCAAACAGGTTGTGGGCAAGCCGGTACAATTTGTCGGACTGGCAGTAGCGGCTCGGGTATAAGTAGGGGAGGACCGAGGCGTCCAGGTCGGACGCTTCCATTACCTCCGCATCGCGGAAATCGGCCAGCTCAAAAGAATTATCTACCAGCGCTTTATAACCAACTTTAAATTGGCCCGGCCCCTGCAAGGCAAAACGCACGAGGCGGTTTCCTTCGGTAAAAGAAATCAACTCCTCGGTTTTGGTATAAGGATCGATTGTAACCTCTTCACTGATCACCGTTTGATGCGGCGTACGCAAAGCATGTATGTTCAGGATGAGCGTGCCCGGCGAGCGCGCCTGGTATTCCATTTCGGACCAAACGTTGAATTTCATAATGTGTTGTAAATGCCGGTAAAGGCGGAATTGTTTTGATTAGTCCGAAAGTCCGAAAGTCCGGAAGTCCGAAAGTCCGGAAGAAGATCCAACTGACGCTTCGGAAAAAATAACTAAGCTATATAGAAAACATTCGCCGTTTGCACCGATCGAAACTTCGACAGGGTTTTAAAAATCACAAATCGTAACGACGCTCCTTTTAAATAACCAAATTATGTACTGAAACATTAATCGCAGCTTCTTTCGGAGTTTACTGACTTTCGGACTTCCCACACTATTCCTGCTTCACGTCAAGTTTATCAAACGCCGGATCCATCCAATCCTCCGAAATATGTTCAAGGGCGGCTTTCAGTTCTTCGGCCCATTGCGTCGAGATGTAGCCGAGATCCTTCTCCTCGTAGCGTTGCTCAACCATATGGAAAGTATCCCGGCGGTATAAAACAACATCTATCGGATAATCAACATTGTTGGAGCTTACCCGCGTAGAATCGAAAGACAGGAAGCCGGTTTTTAAGGAAAGCTTTAAGCTCGAATTTTCGTCCAGCGTTCTGTTTAAAATGGGCTTCCCATAGCCTGAGTTACCTATGATCACATAAGGTGCACCCTGGCCCAGTTCCACCCAGTTGCCTTCCGGGTACAACAGGAATAGCTTATGCTCGTCGTCGTCCCTTAGCTGCCCGCCAATGATCGTATTCAGGTCGAACTTAAAACCTGCTTTTTCGAGGGATTCCCTGTCTTCCTTTCCGACACGTTTCACCTGTTCGCCAAAGGCGTTTACAGCCTTATACAACTTGTTGTACTCCTTTGTCTCCAGTAATTCGTTAAAATAAACAAGCGCCTTGTCCCGCACCGAACGAAGGCCGCTGGTCATGATAAAAAGTGAAAAATTGTCCTTTTGCTGTATCGTGATCTTTTTTTTGACAGTGGTATCGGTGCCCGAGGTAATCCGGGTGTCGGCTATTGCTAAAAGGCCTTCTTTAACTTTTATTCCTAAACAGTAGGTCATTTCTAGTTTAAATGTATATCGGGTCTGTTAATGGCTTTTACCCATGCCAAGGGCACCAGCTTCCGGTGACGAAGATAACGCAACGCGCCAATTTCACCTAATCGTATGTTAACAAAATTGCGGTAAGCGTTAAAAATGCGATCGTCGGCGACATCCCGGCAAAGCTGATTGGGTGACAGCACACTATGACCGAAGTTTATTTACCAGCGACCCTATAAGTTCTTTGATATAAGTATTCCAGCCACCGAATGTACCGCCATCCGGCACAAAATCACCCGCGGTGATATTGCCAATTCCTCCAATAAAATTGCATGGATAGGGCACAACAGGTATGTGCTGCTTTCCGAATATCGCCAGCGATCGTCGCATGTGGAAGGCCGAAGTAACCAAAACATAGGGGGGCCTTAGGTCCGATCGCCCCAAAACAACCTTTGTGAAGGCCGCGTTTTCGAGGGTATTCCTGCTCTTGTCCTCAATCAGGATGCAGCTATCCGGCACCTTAAATGCCATCAGCTCTTTCTCAACCCAATCAGCCTCTTTAAACCCACGGTCCAGTAGGTTGCCATTACCCCCTGTGACCAAAATATGCGACACTTTTCCGGTTGTGTACAATTTGAGAGCTTGTATAAACCGGTCGGCGCTCCAGTTGAAATACCCGGAATCCTTCTTCATTTCCGACGAAAATCCCCCAAGAACAATTGCACAGCTGTATTTTTGTGCCGGGTTTAACGCCTGCTTTCTGATGTCCCAGCGTTGGACAAACTGGTTTAGCAAAAACGGATTGCTGAAGATCACTAAAACGGCTAAAGCGGCAATAAACAATTTTCGTCGCAAGCCAATTTTTTTCACAAGTAATGCAAGAACCATTAAGATCAAAACCCAGGACAAGGGATAAATAAAAAATTCAAAGATCTTTGAAAGGAAGAAAAACATTTGCGGCTATTTGCTTTTGGGGCAAAAATAGCCAAACCAACCAGAATTAAGTACTAATTGATACTTTATCATCACAAAATAATTGTCAATTTCACAAATAACTGACTGCTATACTTGTTTAGTCAGATGGTAAATTTTGACAATTCAATGAGCAGGTATTACGTCCGCAAATCTAAATTTGCCTTTGAAAAATAAAATTTCATTATCTATCTTAGTGTTTTCAGCTTGCCCGTAACAATTTCTTAATGAGAAAAAAGATACTTTTTATAGTGGGTTCGATGAATCAAACCTCGCAAATGCATAAAATTTCCCAGCATTTGACCGAATATGATTGCTGGTTCAGCCAGTTTTTTACAGATTCAGAATTTGGCAAAGCTTTGCTAAAATACACCCCCATCCTTGACAATACGATACTTTCCGGGCAATTCAGGGCCAATTCTGAAAAATATCTCACAGCCAATGGCCTGCAGATAGATTACGCGGCAAAGAAAAACAACTACGACCTGGCAGTCTATTGCTCCGACTTGCATATCCCCGAAAGATTGCGAAAAGTAAAGACTATTTGGGTGCAGGAGGGGATGACAGACCCATTTAGCCTGTTCAGCAGAATTGTAAAGGCGCTGAATTTGCCGACCTCCACGACGGGTAATACCTCGTTAAATGGCACATCGAACATTTGCGATGTGTATTGCGCAGGCTCGGAAGGCTATAAAGAGCAATTTGCCAGGCTTGGGACCGACCGCAGCAAGATCATCGTCACAGGTATTCCCAATTTCGATAATGTAGAACAATTCCTGGATAACGATTTTCCGTATAAGGATTACGTGATGGTAGCTACGACGGATATGCGCGAAACGTATAGATGGGAAAACCGCCCCGCGTTTATCCGCAAAGCCGTGAAAATTGCCAACGGCCGTAAACTGCTTTTCAAATTGCACCCGAACGAGAATTTTGAACGCGCCGAGCGGGAGATCGCCAAATACGCCCCGGCTGGAACACTCATTTACCGCACCGGCAATACTAACCACATGATAGCCAATTGTACCGAGCTCATCACCCAATATTCCACGGTGGTATACGTAGGCCTGGCGCTGGGGAAAAAGGTTCATTCCTATTTTGACCTGGAGGAGTTAAAGCGGTTAGCGCCCGTGCAAAACGGTGGCACTTCGGCTTATCACATCGCAAGCATTTGCCGGGGCTTTTTGCAGCCGGCAGCGGAAGACGTTGCAGAGGTGGTGGAAAGTTACGAGTTTGAGCAGCATATGCAGGGTTGACGAGGCTGTTTGTTAGGTATAACTGCCAGGCAGGCGCACAAACATGTTACATATTTCCCGGTTTTTCCATCGACATAAGGTTGCATTTTAACCCAAACTGCGTTTACTTTGAACGTTTTCCCGTGCGGCTTCTCACGCCGTTACGGTTTTGATCGCCTCTCTAATTGAATCTTTATGTATAAGAAATTATTTCCCGGCCTGGTATGTGCAATCGTACTCTCCGCAGTACACCCGGCTAACGCCATAACCATCACCCGTGTGGAACCCGCTAACTGGTGGGTTGGGATGAAAAACCACGAGCTGCAGATCATGGTTTACGGGCCTGACATCAGTAAGGCACAACTGTTTATCAACTACCCGGGTATAAAGGTGAAAGAGATCGCGAAAACAGATAACCCGAATTACCTATTTGTGTACCTCGATATTTCAAATACAGTGAAGCCCGGTAACGTTCCGCTGCGCTTTGTTAATGGCGAAGAAAAATTCACTTACCCATACCCGCTTTTGGCCCGCGACGATAGAAGCGGGGCGCAGGGTTTTAACGCTTCGGACGTGTTATACCTCATCACCCCTGATCGTTTCGCCAATGGCAATCCCGGTAATGATAACCTGGATTCTGTGAAGGTTAACCGCCAAAATCCCAATGCCCGCCACGGCGGCGACCTGCAGGGCGTGGCCGATCATCTTGATTATTTAAAAGACCTGGGAATTACTACCGTTTGGCTTAACCCGACGCAGGAAAACCGGATGAGAGGCGGCTCTTATCACGGCTATGCGATCACTGATTTCTATAAAATAGACCCGAGGTTTGGCTCGAACGAGGAGTTTCGCACATTGATAAAGACCATACACCAAAAAGGCCTTAAAATGGTAATGGATATGGTTTTTAACCATTGCGGCAGCTCGCATTGGTGGATGAACGACCTGCCTGCGAAGGATTGGATAAATAACGGCGGCAAATACATGCAAACCAACCATGCTACGTTGACTGCGATGGACATCCATGGTGCGGCAACAGAAAAGGAGACATTCCAGGATGGCTGGTTTTCGCGCGGGATGCCCGATCTGAATCAACGCGACCGGCACCTGGCCACATATTTGATCCAGAACAGCATCTGGTGGATAGAGTATGCACGTATCGACGGCATCAGGCAGGATACCTATTCGTACATGGATTTTGATTTCCTGGCGCGCTGGTGCAAGGAGGTGACGGATGAATACCCTAACTTTAATATTGTTGGCGAAACCTGGTATAATAAAAGCTCTTCATCAGCCTGGTGGCAGGCCAACTCCCGCCTGAACCCGAAGAACAGCCATTTAAAAACGGTGATGGATTTTTCCCTGACCTTTATCACCCAAAAAGCATTCGACAGCAAAAGCGATAACGGGTATCTGAATGATATTTTTGAAGACATAGCCCAGGATTTTTTATATCCCGATCCCTATAATATCCTGATATTTTTGGATAACCATGACATGAGCCGTTTTAACCATAAAGACGAGCCGGATTTAACCCGGTACAAACAGGGCATCGCCTTTTTATTAACCACCCGCGGCATACCACAGCTATTTTACGGCACTGAAATATTAATGACGGGCACCAAAGAAGAAGGGGATGGGCTGATCCGGAAGGATTTTCCCGGTGGCTGGCCCGGCGATACCACAAATGCCTTTACAAAAGCCGGACGTACACCGATGCAAAATGAGGCCTGGGACTATACCCAAAAACTGCTGCAATGGCGCAAAACCAATATTGCCGTAACCGGGGGAAAGTTGATCCATTATAAGCCCCAAAAAGGCATTTACATTTACGGCCGCATAAAAGACGGGCATACGGTTATGGTTATCCTGAATTCGGCGCTTAAGGATGAAACGGTGCCGATGGACCGTTATAGTGATATTACAGCGGGATTTACCATGGGGCGCGATGTGATTACCGATAAGGTGATCGATATAAAAAATCCAATTACTATACCGGCGAAAGGGGCGTATGTGCTGGAGTTGGGGAGGTGAAAAAAGGGGCGTTATGCATCGCAGGGTCCGCTACGCGTTTAAGTTTACCCATAAAATCGAGGCGCATATATCACGCGCTCACGGTTAATTCGGCGATCACCAAACGTTCCTACGGAACGTAAGAGCCGTTTTTTTGGCGATTTCTACCAACCAAACGTTCCTACGGAACGAATTTTTTAGTTTTTCGCCCCATCGGGGGCGTCTGGTTGGTAGACAATGTAGTTTCCGACAGATACGTTCCATAGGAACGTTTGGTGAAATCGACGACTATATCCGCCAAATCAAATTTTGTGGGTTAACCTAAAGCTACGCGAGACCCTAACGGAAATAGGATGTTGTACGCTCTGTAGCTCGAGCCGCCACGATAACGCCGACGATTATATTCTTTCTTTGGTGATGAAATGTCGACCTTGACATGCTTTGGGAAAGTAATTCCGGCAATTTGCTAATGAGGACTATTTTTAATCTTTGTTTTTGCGTTTTAATTCTCTATTGCCAGGCCGCAAACGCTGCCGGTTACAACATTACAGGCAGCTTTACCGGTTTTAAAAACGGGGTCAAAGTATATTTACTGGATAAGGAATCGGAAGATGTTGTCGACAGCACAATAATAGATAAGGGAAGATTTCAGCTAAAAGGTCACCTGGAACATGGCCCAATGTACTTATCAGTTGAAATACGCGACCAGGAAGGCAGATATCAAACATTAGTTTTTGCAGGTTCTGGCGCCGTTTCGATTTCCGGGGACAAGAATGATTTCCCGTATAATGTTTCCGTCAGTGGAAGTTTGGAGCAAAACAGGTACAATGCTTACCTGGATTTGGTTAAGCCAATATACATGGCAGCCGATGCCGCCTTTTTAACCTATACAAAAGCAAAGCCGGATACGAAAATGGAAGCAGGGCTTGCGTACAACAAAATTGGAGATAAAAAACGCCGGATCTTGAAAAAGTGGATTTTCGCCAATAAGGATAGCTATTTCGCCGCAAATCAAATTTATAACTATGTAAATGAACTTCCCCGAGATTCAATCGACATGTTTTATGCAGAACTTCCCGGTAATCTGCAACACAGCATCTACGGCAAAAGAATCTACGCCTATTTAACAAAAGGGGATACTTTAAAAATAAGTGATAAATATTTCGATTTTGAAGCTTACGATGCCTTTGGGAAAAAGCTAACGTTATCTTCCTTTAGTGGGAAATACATTCTTCTTGATTTTTCTTCTGTAGCCTGCGGTCCATGCAGAGCATCGATCGACGAATTGCGATTAATATCACAAAAATATAAAGACCAGCTTAGTGTTATCAGCTATACCCTCGATAAGCACTCTGACTGGCAGCAGCAGATAAAAGATGACAACGTTACCTGGACGACTGTAATTGACCCGGAAGGAAACTACAGTAAAACACAGCTAAAATACAATATACAGTTGGTACCGGCTTTTTACCTTATTTCGCCAAAAGGAATCATTTTAGACAAATGGACCGGCTATGAAAAAGTGGCTTCGGGCACTGGCGAGTTGGAAAAACATTTATTGAACGTTGGATTGGCGAAAAATGAATAGGGAACTCTTCGCTCTCCCCAAACATTGTCTACCACAGCAACAAGCTACAGCTTGAAACCACGAGGCGGAAAATCATTCATGCCCTGCTACATTCCCCTCTGCATCCATTTCTAAAAACGGGTTATAGGCGATCTCCCATAGGTTATCTTCACTATCTGCGACATAGCCGCTGTAGCCGCCCCAGGATGCTTTTTGCGGCGCCTTGATCACTTTTACCCCGCGTTTTTCCAGCGTGTCAAATATGCCATCAACCTCTTGTTCCGAGCGGTAATTGATGGCGAGGGTGAACTGCTTAAAACCGGGTGCGCCTGATTGCACGCCGACATCCTGCGCAAGTTCATCGGCAGGGAAAAGCGCAAGAATAAAACCGTTCATTTTAAAAAATACGATGCCGTCGGTTTTTACAGGCGTCCATTTGAATTTTTCGACATAGAAGTTTTTCAGGCTATCCAAATTTTTTGCGCCGAGGGTGATGAATGATAATCGCTGTTCCATGGTTGTTTGCCGTCAAAAAGAATGCCTGAAAATACGAAACGCCCTGCATAATACAAGGCGCTTGTTATTAAGATTGGTTTGTCGCGGATTTTCGCACTGGAACGGAGGGTTATACAATGAGTTTAACGAACGCATTGGCGGTAATTGACGCGCTCCGTTAACTCACCCGAACATCGCTTCGCTCGTCCAGCCCTCTCTTCCGCGGGCGGAAAAGAGGGCAAAGAGTGATAATTTCTCTTAATCTAATAATATTGGCGAGACGGAAACGAGGATTGATTAGTCATTAAACCCGGTATCCTGCAACTTTATATAATCATCCAGCGTGTGCAGCTGCATGCCTTTAGCGCGGGCTTTTTTAATGAAATTGACGGTAACCCCATGATCGCAAAGCTCTTCGGCTTTTTCGAGGCTGAGGTCCTTAAAGCCAAGATCTTCGATCCCGCGGATAAAGTTCGCGCTTACGCCGTGATCAACCAGGTTCTGGGCGCGTTCAAGCGATATGTTTTTGTAGCCAAGCTCCTGCAGGCTACTGATGTAATTCGCACTTACGCCATGGTCGACCAATTCTTCCGCACGGTCAACTGTAACGCCGGTATAACCCATTTTGTTCAATTTTTCGATGTAATCCGAACTTACGCCATGATCAACCAGTTCCTCCGCTTTTTCGAGCGTTAGGTTGGGATAGCCCAGCTTTTTGATCTCAGCGATGTAGCGGGCGCTTACGCCATGGTCGCATAGCTCCAGCGCCCTGTCGAGCGAAAAGCCTTTATAGCCTGCCTCGTGCAACTCGGCTATGTATTTGGCGCTTACGCCATGTTCGCGCAGCTCAATTATTTTACTTAAAGTTTGGTGCCCGTAGCCCTCGGCTTTAAACAGGTTAAAGTAATCCTGCATCACTTTGCGGTTCATATCCTGTTCCGCCAGGCCTTTAAACTGATCGTTTTTGATAGCCTCGTAACCGTTATCTTTCAAAAAGTCGAAATAGCCCTTGTTGATGTCGGTAGTGAATACGCTGAACATTAATTCCTCATTCAGCCCGGTATAGCCTTTTTGTGCCAGCCAGCTTTTGAAGGCTGCATTTTCTGTGAATTGATAAGTCCCGTGGCCCCAATGATCCTGGAAAACACCTTTGAAGGTAGCTTTGCCGGATTCGCGGGTTAAACTAAACTCGCCGACTTTGTCCACTGGTAAAGTTCCAAACTCGGCTACGGAGAAGTTCCGCCCGTCGGTCCAATCTTCGCCATAAAACTGGATGTTGATCTCGTTATCTTTTATCACGGCGTCCCAGCTTCCGGGCGCGTTATTATTCCAGCGGTTGTGGACGCCTTCAACCTTAACTTTTACTTTTACGTTTTGCTGGGAGATTGCCGGCCCGCAAAGGCTTAGCATTGCGGCAGTAGCAAGAGCGCCGAAAATTGTTTTTTTCATAATTATTCTCTTTAAAAATCTTCTCTTTAACAAAACCGTTAAGAGTTTTACCACAGAGGACACGGAGGAGGCACAGAGGTCACAGAGCCTTTATAGTTTGCCAAATTTATTCTTTTCTCAGTGTTCTCTGCGCATTCGCTGCGGCCTACGTGGTTAAAATCGAATTTATTTTTTACCACTTATTTTAGCTGAAACATCAGCCCTTATTTTTCACTAACCTCTAATCACTAACCTCTAATCTCTAATTAAACGCATTCTTCATATCCATATACTTCCTCAAATTATCCGACTTGAAGCCTTTCTGCTGCATTTCTGTCACATATTCGGGGGTTACGCCGCTTGATTTTAAAGCCGGCAACTCATGCAGCGGAATGTCTTTAAACCCAAGTTTTTGGAAACCGCTGACAAATTCTGGTGTAATGTTCATGGATTTGAGGGGAATTACGGCATGTGCTGGGACCTCGGTATAACCAAGGTCGATAAAGCCTTTGATGTATTCGGGGGTAATATCGAGGGATTTAAAGGCGATGATATCATGCGCGGCGATGTCTTTCATGCCGATTGACATGAAACCCTTTACGTATTCAGGGGTGATTCCCTCCGATTTGAAGGCGACAATGTCGTGGGCTGCAATATTGGTGTAACCCACCTGCTCAAATTCTTTGATATAATCGGATGTGATACCCATCGACTTAAAGGCGATAATATCGTGCGGAGCGATGTCTTTGAATCCCGCCGAAACGAACCCTTTGACATACTCCGGGGTGATCCCCTCTGATTTAAAAGCGATGATGTCGTGGATCGGGATATTGGTGTAGCCCACCTGTTCAAAACCTTTGATATAATCTGCTGAAATATCCATCGATTTGAAAGCGATAATGTCATGCAGCGGCACGTCTTTATAACCGTACTGGCTGAAGTTTTTTACATAATCAGCAGTTATCTTCATCGATTTTAAAGCGACCAGCTCGTGGGCAGGCATGTCTTTATAGCCGATGGCGTGGAACGATTGTATATAATCCGCTTCGATCTTCATGGACGACATGGCAATCAGGTTATGCGAAGCGATGTCCTTATAGCCGTTTTGCGCCAGCATTTCTACGTAGCCCTTTTTCAGGTCGATGTTAAACCAGGCGAAAGGGTCGTTTTCGTGGATTTCGGTGACACCGGAATTTTTGATGTAATCATCGAATTCCTTGTTGGGTGTGAATTTATAGGTGCCAAAACCCATATCATCCTCAAACTTGCCATTAAATACCAATATACCGGCTTCTCTTTTCAGGCTGAATTCGCCTTTTTCACCTTTGGGCAGGGTGGGGAAATCGCTCAGGCTAAACGTCTCGTTGCTCGACCAGTGATTTTCATCGTCATCACTTTTGCCTTTAAACTCGAACTCTATCTTGTCGCCCTTAATGGTGGCAAACCATTTCCCTTCGGTCATATCGACGCCGGTAATGTTTACGTCCACGTCGACATCGGGATTAACATCCACATTTACATTAGGATTAACATCCACGTTCGGGTTAATATCAGGCATAACAAGTGGCGGCACAATTACGGGGTTTACAACCGGGTTTACGTTAACAACCGGGTTCACCATCGGGTTAACATGCGCATTTACTACAGGTGTTACCATAGCGTTTACCGTGCTTGTGACAACGGGGGTAACGATGGCGTTTACTTCGGCATTGACAGTAGCAGTTACCACCGGGGTAACAGTTGAAGTTATTACAGGGGTTACGGTTGACGTTACAATTGGGGTTACTGTAGTGGTTACAACCGGCGCTACAACGGGTGTGGGCGTAACTACAACCTGTGCTTTGGCAAGCGGCGCAGCCAGCACAAGGCAGGCGATGGCCAATTTGGCGCCCCTGCGTAGTTGATGGAATATTGTTGGTTTCATGTTTTATTTTTTAGTTTTTTTTATGTTTTGTTGTTGATTTTTAATGAATTATATATTTTTTCATGCCTACATCGAGGCGAAACCCCTCCTGCCCTCCCCCCTCCAACTATGTTGGGGGCAAGCGGGGAGGGAACTGAATATTTATCTTAGAAAAAATAATTAATCTATAGCCTGTAATTAACTATTCTCCAAACGCATTTTTTAAGCGGATATATTTCTCCAGGTCGTCGGAGTTAAAGCCTTTGCCGCGCATTTCGGTTACGTATTGCGGCGTTATACCTTGCGCTTTTGCCGATGTAAGCTGGTTGATGCTGATGTCCTTAAAACCGATGTCCCTGAAGCCTTTGATATAATCGGGTGTGATGTTCATGGCCTTCAATTCGTTCAGGTTGTTCACCGAAAGGTCTTTGTAACCAATTGCCGTGTATTCCTTTACAAAATCGGGGGTTATGCCCATGGCCTTCAGCTCGTTTAAATTATTGGCTGACAGGTCGTGGTATCCTATGGCATCAAACTCCTTTATAAAGTCGGGTGTTACGCCAACGGCTTTCATGTTTTGAATGCCATTCAGGTTAAGGTCTTTCAGGCCCATTTCCTGCAGGCTTTTTATATATTCGGGCGTTACGCCCACAGCTTTTGCATTGGAAATGCTGTTGAGTGACAAATCTTTAAAGCCCATTGCCTGCAAGCTTTTTATATATTCAGACGATACCCCCACAGCTTTCATGTTTGAAATATTGTTGAGCGTTAGGTCTTTAAAACCCATTCCCTGCAGGCTTTTGATGTATTCAGGCGTTACGCCCACGGCCTTCATATTTGCCAGGTGGCTTGCTGAAAGGTCCTTCAGCCCCAAAGCCTGCACGGTTTTGATGTATTCGGGTGTTACGCCGACAGCTTTCAGCTCGGTTAGATTGTTTACCGTAAGGTCTTTGTAGCCCATAAGCTTGAAGCTTTGTACATAAGCCGGGGTAATACCCAGTGATTTTAAGCTGCTGAGATTTTCGACCGTAAGATTGGTGTAGCCGATGTCTTTGAAGCTTTTAATAAAGGCGGGTGTAATGTTAAGCGCTTTTAAGGTTGTCAGCTCGCGATACGGGATGTTTTTGTAGCCAACTGCAGCAAGCGAATGCACATAGCTTGAGTCGATGTTCATAGCCTTATAGCTCGAAATGTCGTTCGGGCTTGGCATATGGTCATCGCCTTTATCGCTGTCATCGTTGTCGTCTTTTAATTTGGCTTTCTTAATGCTCGAAATATATTTGGCATCGATGTGCTGGGCCTTAAAGCTGATCAGCTCGTTAAACGAAATGTTTTTATAACCGGCATTGTGTATTTCCTGGATATATTCCCCGGTTACATGCAGCGCCTTGCCCGAAACAAGATCATTTGGACTAAGGTCATTATAACCGTTTTCTTTCACCATTTTTATATAGGGTTCATCCACCTTAAGCGCGGCCATGGAGATAAGGTTTTCTTTCGACAGGTTTTTATACCCGTTGCGCTGCAGCATGCCGACGTAATCTTTGGTAACATTGGTCACGAAGAACGCGAAGGAATCACCGTCTTCAATGTCGTCAATGCCCTGCGATTTCAGGTAGGCCGTAAAATCCTTGTCAGCAGTAAATTTATAGTGTCCGTAACCGTCATTGCCCTCGAACCGGCCGTTGAACAGGATGGTGCCCGCATCGCGTTTTAAGGTAAATTCGCCTTTTTGTTCTTTTGGAAGCGTTGAAAAGTCGCTCGCGTTAAATTCCGAGCTGCTCGACCAATTGTGGTCCTCATCATCGCTCTTAAATTCGATCCTGATCTTGTCGCCTTTGATGGTAGCAAACCAGGCGCCGGCGATCTCGTCGTTATTAAAGTGGATGTTAAGGGCGGCGTTTACCACCGGGTTTATCTTTGATGTCTCAAGCTTAGCTTCCTTGGCGTTGCTGGTCTTGCTGTAAGCAGCGGGACTGTTTAAGGCGCAAGCCAAACCACCCATCAGCGGCACCAGGAAGAAGTACTTCCACATGGTATGTATGTTTGATCTTTTGGCGTTCATCATCAAAATACGCCTTTTCAAAAGCGACTGGTTGTAATTGGTGGTGATACCGAGCGACAGGTGAGGCGCGCTAACTTTAAGCAGGCTCATTTGGTAGCTGGAACGCTCGATCTCCTTGTGCTCCAGTACCGAATCGTCGGTCAGGAACTCGAGGTTATTTTCCATTTCCTTGCGGTAAAGCCAGGCAAAAGGGTTAAACCATTGCAACACCAGCATCACTTCCGCCATAATAATATCGAAGCTATGCCGCTGCTCGATGTGTATCTTTTCGTGCAGCAGTATCTGGCTGTAGGTATCCCAATCGTATTTTTCGGGATTGATGAAAATATTATTGCCAAAGGAACAGGGCGCTTTATCGCCGGTTAGCTCTACTATACGGAACTTGCCGTCCCTGATATACGGTCTGCTGTAAGCCTGGAAAAGTAAAACAATGAATTGCAGCAACAGGTTGAGAGCAAACGCCGCGACTCCGGCCCAGTAAAGGTAAAACAGCCATTTTAAAACGATTGGCAGGATAGGAGCAGAAGGAGCTGCCTGCGGAACCTGCTTTTGCGTGGTTTCGGCAGGAACGGGGCTAATTGGTTCGGTGTGACTAACGCGAGCCGGTTGTACAACCGGGGGCGGTGCCACTGCAGGGGCTATTGCTGCATTCACTTGTGGCGACACTGTCACAGGCTGATGCTGCACTGCCAGCTGCTCAAGGACTTCGGCCGGTTTTGTCGCGGCCCTGAACGACCATTGCGCCGGCACAGGCACCAAAGGCAAAATAAACGACAGGGTAAGGCAGCAAGCCAGCACTACCCGGTTAAGGCGGTAAAATGTTTCCTTTTGCAAAAGCAGCTTATAAAATGCCAGGCAAATTGCCAGTAATAGCGAAACGTGCAAAACGTAGGGTATCATTTTTTCTGCGATTTAATCAGGTTTACAATTTCGTTCAGTTCAGTCTCGGATATGTTTTGCTCTTTGGCAAAAAACATCAGCATATTGGGGTACGAGTTATCGAAGTATTGACTTACAATATCGTTCATGGTGTGCCGCTGGTACATATCTTTTGATATGACTGGGAAATAACGGAAAACGTTACCGATGGCCTCATGTCCAAGGAAACCTTTATCCTCCAAAATCTTTACCATGGTGGCAATGGTATTATAATGCGGCTTTGGATCGGGCATCTCGGTAATGATCTCCTTGATAAATGCGTGCCCCAGTTGCCATACCGCATGCATGATCTGCTCTTCTCTTTTCGCCAGTTTTTGCATAATGAGTGATATTTAAGTCAAAGGTGATACTAATTTATTAGTATTGCAACTAATTGATTAGTATTTGTGATGGTGTTTTTGTAATTAGTTGATTTGCAGAGATAAAAATTTAAAGCATACCTGCTCAACATATCGTCGTAGCCGGGTATCCGGTACAGGATCTTCCGCGGCCCTCGGGAATAACGCGGGGATCTCTTCGAGTTTAAGTTAACCCACAAAACTGGTTAGTCGGGCATAAGCGTCAACTTCACCAGGCGTTCCTAAACCGGACAGCCCAATGTCCGGTTCCGTTACAGCGCAAATATTTTATTCCGTATAATTTTTTATACATCAACATTTATAAGTTTGGACCGGCGATTGCGTTCAAATATCACGATTGAATACTTACACATTCCATATCAACCTGTACGACCTGGCGTTCCTCGGAACGATATTTACCGGGCTTATTTTTGCCTTGCAGCTGTGGTTTGCCAAAAGCATTAACCGGGCGGCAAACCGTTTCCTCGGCCTCGCTTTGTTCACGATGGTTTTGTGGATGGCCCGGCTACTGTGCGCCGATATCGGGATGGGTACCTATTATCCCCACTGGGATTGGCTGCCGCTGCAATTTTCGCTTGCGCTGGGACCGCTCATTTATTTTTATGTGCTTAAAATAACCCGGCCGGAATATAAATTCCGGGGGAGGGATCTGCTGCATTTTAGCCCCGTGCTGCTGGAATTGGGCGTCCAGGCTTTAGGATTTAGGGATAGTATAAAAACCGATGCCGCTACTTACAATACGGTAACTCTTCAGCAAATGAGCCCGTTGTTGCACCTGGCGGCGTTTATTTCGGTCAGCATATACTTGTATTGGTCTTTCAGGCTAATTGAACGCTTTTATCGGCGGCAGGAATTTAATGGGGTAAGTGACCGGTACCGGTACGAATTACGGTGGTTGCGCCGTCTATTGACAGTCTTCGGCTTAGCGTGGCTTTTGTGGATGCCGTTTACAGCCATCGATTATTTTTATTATCACCGGCAGCTAAGCATACAGGCTTATTATCCTTTGTATCTGTTCCTTACTATAATAATGATCCGCATTGCGGCCAAGGCCTTATTCCGCCCGGAACTTGCGCCGGCCGCCCCCATCTTAAAATTACCCACCCCGGCGGCGCTAAAACAAAGAGGCGCATGGCTTAAGACGGCAATGGAAACAAATAAGTTTTACAGGGATGCTGAACTAACTTTAAGCTCGCTGGCCGAAAAACTGGAGATGCAGCCTAAGGAATTATCCCGCATTGTTAATACCGGCCTTAAAAAAAACTTCAATGATTTTATTAATGAATATCGTGTAAGGGATGTAGCGTTAAAAATGCAAAACCCGGCTTTTGACCATATTACTTTGCTGGGTATCGCTTTTGCGGCCGGGTTCAATTCCAAATCCACCTTTAATCGCATCTTTAAGCAAATGACAGGGAAAAGCCCTGTGGAATATAAAGCCGAACTTAAAAAAGAGCGCCCAAATCGTGATTTGAGACGCAGCCCCCAATTTGCCCCGGTAATTTTATCGCATCAACCCACCCAAAAGTGGCATCATGATAAATTAAACCGGAACTATATGTTTAAAAACTATTTTAAAAATGCCTGGCGCCATATTATGCGTCATAAGACCTATTCGGCCATTAACGTAATGGGACTTGCGCTGGGTATCTGCGGATGCCTGGTTATTTACCTGGTAGCCAGTTTCGAATTTAGCTTTGATACTTTTCATCCGGACAAGGAACGCATCTATTGTGTCGACATAGGTTCTACAGGCGGCGCCGACCCCGGCCTTGCGCACTGGAACTGTGTCCCGGGTACGATGGCCGATGCGATGCGCAATAATATGTCGGGGCTGGAGACGGTGGCAGCTTTTCATATCTATCGGCCAAAAGTGACGATAAAAGCGGGTGACAAAGTGGTTAAAACATTCGATAAGACAAAAGCGATAATTACCCAACCGGATTATTTCGACATATTGCCCTACACCTGGCTAAGCGGCAGCAAAAAAACAGCACTCGCCAACCCCATGACAGTGGTGCTTACGCAAAGCCGTGCGCAAACCTATTTCGGCAACCTGCGGCCCGACCAAATGATAGGCAGAACGATCACCTACGACGATTCGCTTACGGCAACGGTGACCGGTATCCTGCAGGACTGGAATAAAAATTCCGATTTTAATTTTTCCGATTTCATTTCATTCAGCACCATTAAAAGCAGCGTTTTAAAACACCGGATCTCATTGGATAACCCGAATGTAATTGCTGAAGGCAGCCAGATGCTGGTGAAGTTACCGGCAAGTGTCAATCCTTCACAAATAAATGCCCAATTTCCGGCATTTGTAAAAAAATATGTCTATCCCCACCTTCCGGGAACGCACGCCCGGTTACAACCATTTACCGGTATTCATTTTCACAAAGAATATGGCGGAAAGGGGGACAAAGCCGATTTGAGGGTACTGTATATCCTTTCGGCAGTGGCCGCATTTATATTATTTATCGCCGCTGTTAATTTTATTAATCTATCAACGGCGCAATCCATTCAACGCACTAAAGATATAGGCATCCTAAAGGTGCTGGGCAGCGGGCGGGGCGGCATCCTTTTCCAGTTTTTAATTGAAACTTTTACGCTGGCATTGCTGGCAGTTGCCATAGCCGTTATTGCCGTGCAGCCTTTGCTAAATTTGTTTGCCGCGTATATTCCGCAAGGAGTGAAATTTAATTTTACCGATTACACTACCTGGATATTTTTGGCGGGTATCGCAATTTTCACCACCCTGCTTGCCGGCTTTTACCCGGCAAGGTTGTTATCGGCCTTTAAGCCCGTGTCGAGCCTGAAAGGCGATGTGAACGAAAGAACGGACACAAAAGGCTATCTGCGCAAAACCCTCATCGTTTTCCAGTTTGCCATATCGCTTATTTTCATTATCGGCACCATAGTGGTTGATCGGCAGGTCAGCTATATGCAAAGCGTCGACCTGGGCGTTAAAACGAGTAATATAATTACGTTAAGGGACCTGTTTGGCGACCAGACAGGGAAGATAAACGTGCTTGTGGAAAATATAAAACGAATGCCCGGTGTTGAACAGGTGATAACAGAGATTACCCCGCCGATGGGCACCAGCCACATGATGGACGGCATACACTTACAGGGAACTAACAAGCAAGATGTCGAGTCGTACACCTATTCGGGCAACGAGGATTTTGTGCCATTTTACCACATGAAAATAGTAGCCGGCCGTAATTTGCTCCATACGGATAGCGTAACGGAATACCTAATAAACGTAACCGCGGCAAAGGCGATGGGCTTTAGCGACCCGCAACAGGCTATAGGCAGGCTTTTAGCATCTACCGCACGGAGTAAAGCCTATCCCATAGTGGGCGTGGTAGCTGATTTTTACGAAAGCTCATTTTACGAACAAATTTTGCCATGTACAATAGGCAATAACCCTGATTTTCAAAAGACCATTGCTTTAAAGCTAACTTCTGCTGAATACCAGCAGGGCGATATCCCCTTGCTGGTAAATCATATAGAAAAGGAATGGAAGAAACTTTACCCTAAAGAAGCCTTTGACTATGCTTTCCTCGGCGACTCAATTGCAAAGCTTTACGAAAAAGAACGACAAACAGCATGGCTTATGCGGACAGCAACACTTATCACCATCTTTATTTCGTGCATGGGCTTGTTCGGCTTAGCGATGTTTACTACCGAGCGAAAGACCAAAGAGATCAGTATCCGGAGGGTGATGGGCGCCAGCGTAACCAATATATTAACGATGTTGAATAAGGAGGTGGTTGTGCTGATCGCTATTTCGTTGCTGATAGCATCGCCCATCGCATGGATTTTTATTCATAAATGGCTGCAGAATTTTGCCTATCATACAAACTTGAGCTTATGGGTATTTATCCTGGCAGGTGCAGGGGCAATGTTAATAGCGTTGGCTACTATTAGTTTCCGGACCATCCGGTCAGCTGCGGCAAATCCGGTAAAGGGGTTGAGGAATGAATAAATAATCGCCAGTGGGATCAATGTAATTTTTTATACACTAATATTTTTAAGTTTGGAACAGCAATTGTCGCTGTTGTGCACTTGAATACATATACCTTCCATATAACACTGTACGACCTTGCCTTTTTGGCGACGATATTTATTGGGTTCACGATTGCTGTTTTTTTATGGCTCACCAAAAGAATTAACCGGACAGCAAACCGCTTTCTTGCCCTGGCCCTTTTAACCATCGTTTTGCGCATAGCCTGGATATTGGGCATTGATATTAAGCTTGACACCTACAATCCCCGCTGGAGTTGGCTGCCGCTGCAATTTTCGCTGGCGCTGGGGCCGCTCCTCTATTTTTATGTGCTGAAAATAACCCGGCCTGGATCTAAATTCGGATGGAAAGACCTGCTCCATTTCAGCCCCGTAATGCTGGAAATAAGTGCTTACGTTTTAGAAACCGGGGAAAGTATAACAACAGGTGCACCGGCATACGATACGTTAATGTATGAACGATTGAATCCCGTGGTACAGCTATTGGCATTCATTTCGGTAATTTACTACCTGTATCGCTGTTACAAATTGATCGAAAACTTTTACCGGCAGCTAAAATTTAATGGAGGCGACCGGTACCGCCGCCAACTGCATTGGTTGAAAAACTTACTCACAGGTTTCGGGCTGCTATGGCTGTTGTGGATAGCCTTTACAGCCGTCGACTATTTTTATTACAATTACCAATTAAGCGCGCAGGCTTACTATCCCTTATATCTTCTTTTAGCGATAATGCTTATTTGGATGGCGACGAGCGTCTTTTTAAGGCCGGAACCCGGAGTACCGGGAGATATAATACCTGTGTTAAAACCATTAGCCCCGGCTGCGCTGAAGCAAGAAAGTGCCTGGCTGAGGAAAACGGTTAGAGAGAACGGCTATTACCTGGATCCGGAATTAAACCTGCCCTCACTGGCTGAAAAGCTGAAGATGCCCGTCCACGAATTATCCCGGATCATCAATGTGGCGCTTAAAAAAAACTTCAATGATTTCATTAATGAATATCGCGTTGCAGATGTTGTGCGGAAAATGCAGAACCCTGCTTACGACCATCTCACCCTGCTGGGTATTGCTTACGAATCCGGGTTTAATTCCAGGACTACTTTTCACCGTGCTTTTAAACAAATGACCGGCAAAAGCCCTGCAGAATATAAGTCGGAACGAAAAAAAGAGATCCCATCTTATAACTTGGAACATGAATCCGGGGTCGGGCTGGTAATTTCACAACGGCAAGCCACAGCACAATGGGCTGCCGCGAAATTAAACCGCACCCGTATGTTTAAAAATTATTTAAAGAGCGCCTGGCGACACATCAAACGCCATAAAACCTATTCGGCCATTAATGTTATGGGGCTGGCGCTGGGGATTTGCGGCTGCCTGGTTATTTATTTGATAACAAATTTCGAGTTCAGCTTCGACACTTTTCACCCCGATGAAGACCGAATTTATTGTGTCGATATAAGCGCGCCCAACCCTCAAGACGGCAGTCGTTCCCATATGAACGCAGTACCGCCCCCCATGCCCGAAGCTATGCGGAATGACCTGTCGGGCCTGGAGAAACAGGCCGAATTTCAGCCATTTCGACCCAAAGTGAAAATAAAAGATGGCGACAAAGTGCTCCGGCGGTTCGATGGGACGGAAGCGATAATTACCCAACCTGATTATTTCGACATACTAAAATATAAGTGGTTAAGTGGTCACAAAAATACGGCGCTGACCGAGCCCATGAGCGTAGTGCTGACGCGGAGCCGCGCTAAAACCTATTTCGGGGACCTGCCACCCGCCCAAATGATCGGCAAAACCGTCATTTACAATGATTCGCTTATGGTGCGGGTAACCGGCATTTTGCAGGACTGGAATAAAAATTCGGATTTTAATTTTTCTGATTTTATTTCATTCAGCACCATTAAGAGCAGCTTTTTAAAACACCAGTTTCCCCAGGATAAATGGGACATGATGACCGGTGTGCAGGAATTGGTAAAGCTGCCCGTGGGCGTCAAGCCGTCGCAAATAGACGCCCAATTCCCATCGTTCGTAAAAAAATATTTCGGTGTCAACCCAAATACCCACGCACAGCTGCAGCCATTTACCGGTATTCATTTTCATAAAGAATATGGCGGAAACGGGAATAAAGCCGATCTGCGGGTGTTGTATATACTTTCGGCAGTGGCGCTGTTCATCTTATTGATCGCGGCAATCAATTTTATCAATTTATCTACCGCGCAATCCATACAGCGCACAAAAGACATCGGCATACTGAAGGTGTTGGGCAGTGGAAAAATTACCATCCTGTTCCAATTTTTAACCGAGACATTTATCCTGGCCCTAATGGCCGTAACCATAGCCCTTATTGCCATAAAGCCCTTATTGAATTTATTTGCCGCATATATCCCGCAGGGTGTTCAATTTCATTTTACCGATTATACCAACTGGATATTTTTGGCCGGCATCGCCATTTTTACCACCCTGCTTGCCGGTTTTTACCCGGCAAGGCTACTAACGGCCTTTAAGCCGGTGAGTAGCCTGAAAGGTAAAGTAAGCGAGCGGGCGGATAATAAAGCCTACCTGCGCAAAAGCCTTATCATTTTCCAGTTTACTATATCGCTTCTTTTTATCATCGGCACCCTAACTATCGGCAACCAGATCAGCTACATGCAAAACAAGGACCTGGGTATTAAAACAAATAATATTATTACACTGCGAATGGTGTTCAGCAACCAGCCGGGTAAAGCAAAGGTGCTTGCCGAACAGGTAAAACAATTGCCGGGTGTAGAAGAGGTTATAACGGAGGGCTTGCCACCGGTTAGTGGCGGCCATATGGGTGACCCTATACGACTACATGGGCCCCTTGATTGGTCCATGGACAGTTACACCTATCCAGGCGACGAGCATTTTGTGCCGTTTTACCACATGAAAATAGTTGCCGGCCGCAATTTGCTGCACAGCGACAGCGCAAGGGAATACCTCATCAATGAAACCGCGGCAAAGGCGCTCGGTTTCAGGGATCCAAAAGATGCAGTCGGTAAACTTTTGTTGTGGGGCCCCCGAAGCAAAGGATACCCCATAGCCGGTGTAGTAGCCGATTTTTACCAAACTTCATTCTACCAGCAAATTATTCCCTGCGTCATCCTGAACGTACCGGAAAGGCAAATGGGCGTAGCTTTAAAGCTGACACCGGCTGAATTCCAAAAAGGCGATCTCCCGCTGCTGATAAACCGTATCGCGAAGGAATGGAAGAAAGTTTACCCCGAGGAGCCCTTTGACTATTCCTTCCTGGGCGATTCTATTGAGAAAATGTACGAAAGTGAACAACAAACGGCCTGGCTCATGCGGACTGCCACGCTGATAACCATTTTTATATCGTGCATGGGTTTGTTCGGCCTGGCAATGTTTACCACCGAAAGAAGGACCAAAGAGATCAGCATCAGGAAAGTGATGGGTGCCAGCGTAGCTGATATATTAACCATGCTGAATAGGGAAGTTGTTGTACTGATCGCTATCTCACTGCTGCTTGCATCGCCCATTGCGTGGTTCTTTATTCATCAATGGCTGCAGAATTTCGCCTACCATACCAGCCTAAGCTTATGGGTGTTTATATTGGCGGGTGCAGGCGCTATGTTGATAGCATTGGCAACTATCAGTTTCCGAACGATCAGATCTGCTACGGCAAATCCGGTAGAAGGTTTGAGGAATGAATAATTGCTGAATACGGGGTTGTGTTTGGCGTAACTGGATTATGGATGGTAAATGTCCCGATAAGAAGTTAAACCAAATTCCTTTGTTTATAATACAAATAAAATTTTGAGCGTCCACGCCAGCGTAACAATTTTCTATGATAGAGCGGCGAATTGCCGGAACTTTTATTTGTTTTTAGATGTGTTTATTTTTTATAATTTTTCTATTTCTTCAATAGAAAGTTTGGTTGTTTTAGCAATAAAGTCAATTGCTAAGCCCTCTTTTTTGAGTTCGCGGGCGATAGTTATTGCTTCTTCTAATTTGCCTTCCAATTTGCCTTCCAATTTGCCTTCTTTTTTAGCATTATCCAACAAAAATTCTTCTATGCCCATGGTAGTGCTCCCTCCTGTTAAAATACTGATCTGTTGTCCAAATTTAGTCATCATTTCCGGGTTTTCAAAATGGATGTAGTACTTCAAAAAAGTCATCACTTTGCTGATCTTGTCTTTTGACATTTTTTTGCTCAACAGGCGCTTAGCCAGATCATAGGCATTATCGAACAGCTGCTGGTCTCCCAAGGCAGGGCGGGCAAGAGCCAGCTTAGCTGATAATACGGCCATCGCGAACGGATTATTGCTGGATTTGAGCGTTTCATCGTCCTGGTCTGTTATTTTGTAGGTGTTGTAGGCATAGTAAACCTTTGTGCCTAAAAATTCCCGTTCATAATATTTAGGATGGAAGCCCGGGGTTGTGTCTGCAAAAATGGCGAAAGCGGTTATGGGCTTGTCGTATTGGTCAAGAATCCGGTAATAGTACTGGAACATCCTTTTGGCAAAATCATGGTCTTTGTAGCTTTGCACTTCTACGTGGATCAATATCCATTCTTCTGTTCCCTGCTTGGTGAATACCCTAACCAGTTTGTCCACGTAGCGCGGGGCGTATTTGTCCTGTTCGGGCGGAAAGAGTTGCTCTAATTCTTTATCAAGATATTCGAAATTTTTTTCCAGGTCGAACAGTTGGTCTGCTTCGGGATAAAAGAAACGCAGAAAATCATCGAATAAATCCTCTAACGCGGCTTTCCACAATAGGTCGTTATGTTTCATGGTCTTTGGCTAAAGACCAAAAGTACTATTTACGATATAAATTGAGGCACCCCGAAAGCTGTCATATATACTCTTTTATATGATTGATATGGTGAAAATCGCCGGTTTTAGCAAAATTTCCCGATGCCAGAAGTCGGGAGGCCCGCGCCTGCGTCCGCCAGTGGGGTCTACCACCGGCCAGACGCCCAAACTCACCATAGCGCTGTGTTATAGTTCACACCGTCCGCTACCGCACACCCGCTATACCAATTCCGAACGAATTAGGAGTTTTAAAATCTTCGATAATAATCTGAAAATAAATAGCTTATAAGTATGGCACAATCTTAGCGGTAGCCGTTTTAAACATTACCGCGCCATGATCAAAAATTATTTACTCATCGCTGTCCGCAACCTTCAAAAAAACAAGGTATTCTCGTTTATCAACATCTTCGGCCTGGCTGTTGGTATGGCCGCGGGCCTGCTCATCATTCAATATGTAAGCTTCGAGCTTAGCTTTGATAACTTCCATGCAAAAAAGGACCGGGTATTCCGGGTAACGCAGGACCGGTACGATCGCGGTAAACTGGCTACCCAGTGGGCTGCCGGCGCATTTGCTGAAGGAAATTCCTTTAAAAATAACTTCCCCCAGGTGGAAGATTTTGTAAAGATCGTGGGTTCCGGTTCGGTGCTGGCCATCAATAATGATAAAAAGATCGTCCTTGAAAAATCATACTTTGCAAGCCCCTCTTTTTTCAATGTGTTCAGCTACCCGCTCATCAATGGCGATCCGAAGACGGCTTTGAAGGAGGCTTTTTCGGCCGTAATCACAGAAACTGTTGCCAAAAAATTATTTGGAACGACCGATGCGGTTGGTAAAATATTTAAAATGGATACCAACGCAATGAAAGTTACGGGCGTAATGAAGGATTACCCGACAAATACGCATTTCAGGAGCGATCTGCTGATCTCCTATAGTACCTTGCTGAAGTTTGTAGGTCCGAAAAACGACATTGACAACGCCTGGCTGAACGACGGATGCCTTACTTACCTTTTGCTGAAGCCGGGCGTGGACCCCAAACAGCTGGAGGCCAAATTTAAACCCTATGCAGATAGCGTATATAAAAAGCTGAACTGGTCGGGCGCCAGCGCCGTTTATCATTTACTGCCTTTAGAAAAGATACACCTTTCGCCCAATTATATGGGCGAAGCCGAGCCGCATGGCGATGGCAAATCGGTTTATTTGCTGGCGGGGATAGCCATATTTGTCATCATCATCGCCTGGATAAACTATATCAACCTCGCAACCGCACGCGGAATCGGCCGTGCCAAAGAGGTTGGGGTGCGCAAAACCCTGGGATCGGCCAAGGGGCAGCTGATCATGCAGTTTATGCTCGAATCCATGCTGCTTAACGGACTCGCTGTTGTGCTGGCCGTCGTATTGATCATTGTGTTTTTACCGGTCTTTTCGGCCTTATCGGGGCAGACTGTCACGCTCGATCTGTTGTTTACACCGGTATTCTGGCTGGCGGTTATCGGGCTGTTTTTAGTCGGCTCATTCTTTTCAGGCTTTTATCCTGCCATTGTACTTTCAAGTTTCAGGCCGGTAGAAGTGATGAAGGGGAAATTGTCGGCCTCATCCGGTGGTACCATCCTCCGTAAAGCAATGGTGGTTTTCCAGTTTGCTGCGTCCATCTTTTTGCTTATCGGCTCGCTTACCGTTTACCGGCAGGTGAGTTTTATGGAGAAACAAAACCTCGGTATCAATATCGACCAAACAATAGTCATCAAGCAGCCATTGGCCCACATCGATTCGTTTTATCGCAGCATGAGCGCTTTTAAAAATGAATGCCTGCGTGACCCGTCGATTAAAAGCGTAACCGTGTCGACCTCCATACCCGGGGAGCCGGTGGGGTGGAACGCAGGCGGCATCAAACCAAAAGGGACCGATCAGTCGCAAGGCAAGCAATACCGCATCATCGGCGGCGATTACGATTTTCTGAAAGCATATGACGCTAAGGTTATAGCCGGCAGAGTGTTTTCGAAAGATTTTACTACCGATCCGCATGCGGTTGTATTTAATGAAAAAGCAACCGAACTAATGGGTTTTGAAAAACCAGGGGATGCCATCGGCAAGCAAATTGATTTTTGGGGACAGGTTTATACCATCATCGGCGTGGTGCAGAACTATCACCAGCAATCGTTACATGATGCTTACGATGCGCTTATTTTCCGCTGCATACCCGACATACGCGGCAACGTATCGGTAAAGATCAATACGGCCAACCTCGATCAAACCCTTGCTACCTTAAAAAGTAACTGGAAGGCTTTCTTTCCGCAGGATCAGTTCGATTATTTCTTCCTCGACCAACATTTTAACGAACAATACCATGCTGATAAACAATTCGGGCAGGTGTTTGCTACGTTTACGGGTATTGGCATTTTGGTAGCCTGTTTGGGTTTATTCGGACTGGTTTCGTACACTATCGTGCAACGTACGAAGGAGATCGGCATCCGTAAAGTATTGGGTGCCTCGGTTAATACCATCCTGCAGTTGTTGTATAAAGATTTCGCCCAGTTGGTGTTGATCGCCTTCTTTGTTGCCGCCCCGCTGGGATGGTACGCCGTACACCAATGGCTGCAAACCTATGCCTTCCGGATCGACATCAGCTGGTTGTTTTTTGTGATACCGTTTGTGGTGGTGACATTTGTCGCTATGGCAACGGTATCGTATCTGAGTGTTAAAGCGGCGTTGATGAATCCTGTGCTGAGTTTGAAGGTGGAGTAACCCCCCGGCCCCCTAAAGGGGGAGTAGAAGTTTATCCACTCGCAGGGTCCTCTCCGAGAGACCGCGCGGGCACAAAAGCAGCTTTGATGAACCCGGCGCTGAGTTTGAAAGTGGAATAAACCCCCGGCCCCCTAAAGGGGAGAGGCGGCGCAGAAAGTCCGAAAGATAGATGACTCAACGATTTTCGCAAGGTGTCCCGAAGATGACTTTGCTGGACACCCTCTATTGTATTACATCCTGAAGAACGCAGGGACTCTTCAACAGGCGACGGACGGGAGTCTATCAGATCAATCCCTTTTTTTTTTAAACGTTCAAGGAGGAGATTAGCGTCGATCGTGTCGTATTCGCTCTTTAAGTAAATATCGGTGAGATATATTATTGCGTTGGCTAAAAACACGTAGGTAATCACTCTTGCACCGCCGGACTTACCCTTGTTAGTTCCGGAAACAGCTATCCTGATTTTATAAAGATTTTGACCCAACGGTGTTCCAATGGTGGGGTCTTTTTTAAGCTGAGCAGATAATTTGGCTATATCAGCGAAAATTCCTTTGTGTTTTTTGGAGATTTCTTTTAGTCCCTTGACAAAATCGTCGGTGGGTACAACTACAGGTATCATCAGGAAATTTCAGCCAATACATCTTCGATTGTAGGAAGATTGATTTTACCTTCCTGGTGCAGCTTGATCTGTTCGAAAGATCTTTTTAACCGCTTATACATCGCCTGTTCAGATTTTGTCAACGGCCGTTCGCTTGCCAGCGGATCAGCGCCTTGCTTGATATTGTAATCTAAACCAAAGGCATCCAGAACAATCTTAATGGCTTTTTCAGTTTTTTTATCGTCAATATTTACCGTAAGCGTTGTCATTATCACAAAAATACAATATTCTGCAGACAAGGAAAAATAAACGATAAAACTACGCACTATCGGTTCTGCTGGCGCAGCGCAGGGTCTGCTTAAAGAGAAGTTGACAGGGAGCCGGAAGTCACTTGACTTAATAACTGTTAATCATTGTTAATTGTCAGTCATAATCGATGGCTTTGTAAAATTTAGTTTTTACATTAGCCTTGCCCTGAAACTGATACCCACTAACTAAAGTCCATCGATGCTAAAAAACTATATCAAAACCGCCTGGCGTAACCTGTTAAAAAACAAGTTTTACACAATTATCAATATCGCCGGCTTAACCGCCGGGCTGGCTATCGGCATCCTCATACTATTATGGGTGCAGGATGAATCGAGTTTTGATAATTTCCATAAGCAGGGTGCCAACATTTACAAGCTCGAAACCAGCGGCGGCACGGGGAATAGTGTGCGGATATTTACGTCGATAGTTGCCCCAATGGGACCGCTGGTTAAACAGCGCATGCCCGGAATTGCCGACTACGTGCGCCTAACCCCGAATAATTATTTTACGCTTTATAAATCCGCAGATAAGGTTTTTAGTGATGAGAAGGCAACGTTTGCCGACCCGTCTTTCTTCAGCATTTTTGATTTCGCTATTCTAAAGGGTAATCCGGTCAAACCCTTTGCTGACGACAATTCTGTGGTTATTACAAAAAGTACGGCAAAAAAATATTTCGGCAGCGCTAATCCTATCGGAAAGGTGATCACTGCCGACGATCGGGTTAACTTTCAGGTGACAGGCGTTATCAATGATCGATTTTTACGGTTACGAAACTTATTTATTACTCAAACCGGGTGTTGATGCCCAAAGCCTTGCGCCTGCAATTCAAAAAATACACCTGAGTTTCAGCCCTCAAGACACCGATGGCCAGTATTTGTTATTGCCGATAGCAAAAATGCACCTGTACAATTCAGACCTGAGCGATAAAGGTATGGAAACTGTAAAGGTGTTTACAGTAATTGCATTGCTGATATTGGTGATCGGCTGCATTAACTATGTCAACCTCGCCACGGCGCGGGCAATGCTACGGGCCAAAGAAATTAGCATGCGGAAAATTGTGGGCGCTGCGAAAGGCCAGCTTTTTATGCAATTTATTATTGAAACTGCCCTGT
>Ga0206864_1028_pt1 | contig 52895 bp, 52 predicted proteins | sample Alteio_BWOrgCont_42_FD_152632 | JGI IMG/M metagenome (GOLD analysis project Ga0206864, IMG submission 152632) | Enriched cells from forest soil in Barre Woods Harvard Forest LTER site, Petersham, Massachusetts, United States -... | ecosystem: Environmental > Terrestrial > Soil > Temperate forest >...
TTAGCCGCGCGCATCGGTAAGATACTGTTGGATACAGATGCTCACGCTGGTGAGATTTTATGCCTTACCTATACCGATGCGGGCGCTGTTGCCATGCGTAAGCGGCTGTTCGATTTTATTGGTCCAGAAGCCTACCGGGTAAATATTTATACCTTCCATGCATTTTGTAACGAGATCATCCAGGAAAACCTCGACTATTTTGGCAAATTAAACCTTGATGCTTTATCCGACCTGGAATCGGCCATGTTGTTTCAGGAACTGGTAGGTGAGTTTGCAAACGACCATGTATTGAAGCGATTTGGAGAGGATAAACATTTTGAAGCGCCAAGGTTAAAAACGCTCTTTTCTGATATGAAGAAAGAAAACTGGAGCGAGGCCACAATTGAAAAAGCGGTGAAGGAATACCTGGACGACTTGCCAAACCGCGAAGAATTTATTTATAAAAAAGCAAGCTCAAAAACTGGTGTCAAAGTTGGCGACCTTAAGCAAAAGAACATTGACGCGGCACACGAGCTGATGAAAAAGCTGCTTGCAGCAGTTGCCGAATACCGAAACTTTGATAGAAAGATGAATGAGCGCGGCCGTTATGATTATGACGACATGATCCAATGGGTGCTCAAGGCTTTTCGTGAAAATGAGGAACTGCTACGCCGTTACCAGGAGCGTTACCAATATATCCTGGTGGACGAGTTCCAGGATACCAGTGGCTCGCAAAATGAGCTTTTGAAGTTTATGCTCAATTACTGGGATACGCCAAACGTGTTTGTGGTTGGCGATGATGATCAGTCGATCTTCAAGTTCCAGGGAGCGAATATGAAGAACATCCTTGATTTTGCTAACGACTATGAAAGCAGCTTGCAAACCGTAGTATTAAAGCAAAATTACCGCTCTAATCAGCAAATTCTTGATATATCAAGAGCGCTGATCAATAATAACCGTGAACGTTTAACTACACAACTGCAGCTTGATAAAAACCTGGCGGCAGCCCATCCCCGTTTTAATAATCTTGAGGTTACGCCGGTTATCCGCCAATACGAAAACCCCGGCCAGGAGCTGGCGGATATTGCGGCGCAAATAAAACAACTGTTGGCAAACGGGACTGAGGCGGGCGAAATAGCGGTAATCTATCGTAACCACAGCCAGGTGGAAGAATTGCTGCAGTACCTGGATGCACAGCACATCGCCGTCAACACCAAACGCAAGATCGATATTTTTACCCTGCCGTTTGGCGAAAAGATCATTAACATCCTGCGTTACCTGGCAATGGAAATGGATTCACCCTACAGTGGGGATGAACTGTTGTTTGAAATAATGCATTATGATTTCTTCGATATTCCGCCTATTGAAATCGCCAAAGCAAGCGTTGCGGTAACAAAGGAAAACTACGCAACGGCCAATTACAACGAACCAAAAACTGCCCTGCGCTGCTATATCAGCCAGATGCGTACGCCTGCACAGCCTGGCTTGTTCGATCAAACCCAAAATCAGGGAATGAAGTTTTTGATGAGTGATATAGACTACCTGTTAAAATATTCGGCAAGCAATACGCTGCAGCAGCTTTTTCAGCAGGTTATCGCCAAAATGGGTGTCCTTAAATATATATTGGAGCAGCCGGATAAAGGCTGGTATATGCAGGTAGTCGCCAATTTCTTTGATTTTTTGAAGGATGAAAGCCGTAAAAACCCTGAAATAAAGTTGGACGATTTTTTGGCCATCATCAAACTCATGAAGGAAAACAAGATCAGGCTCGATTTAAACCAGGTAATTTTTTCTGAAAACGGCATTAATTTCCTGACAGCACACGGCTCAAAAGGACTCGAATTTGAGTATGTATACCTAATCGGCTGCAGCAAAAAGATATGGGACAGCAAAGGCCGTAATTACGGGTTTAGTTACCCCGATACGTTAACCCAGGCACCTGACGATGAAATTGCCCAAAAGGAAGAATCCCGCCGTTTGTTTTACGTGGCCATTACCCGGGCAAAGCAGTGCCTCTCGATATCTTATGCTAATAAGGATAAAAGCGGTAAAGAACAGGAAGCATCGCAGTTTGTAGGTGAGATTTTGGCGGATACCCACCTTCAAATCCAGCATCCAGAAGTTAGCGAAGATACGATGACCGACTTTTTGGCCGTTCAATTTATGGAGACAGAACAGCCAAAAATAGAATTGCTGGACAAAAATTATATCGACCAATTATTGCAAAACTATATCCTTTCGGTAACGCATTTAAACAACTACCTGGATTGCCCGCTGAGGTTTTATTTTCAATGCCTGATAAGGGTGCCGTCCGGCAAAAGCGCTTCGGCAACTTTTGGGTTAGCAGTACATTGGGCACTAAATAAGGCTTTCAGAAAATTAAAGGATAATGGCAATCAGTTCCCGTTAACGGATGATTTTATGAAAGAATTCCGTTGGTTTATGTACCGCAACCGGGATTCGTTTACGAAAGAGGATTTTAAGCTGCGCCTTGATTATGGCGAAAAAATATTGCCACCCTACTATAACCAAAATATAAACGTTTGGAATAAAATAGCAGTCACCGAGCGCAGCATAAAAAATGTTGAGGTTGAAGGTGTTCCGATAAAAGGAAACCTGGATAAAGTGGAATTTACAGGCAAACAGGTAACGGTTGTAGACTATAAAACCGGCAAATTAAAAAATGCCAAAGACAAACTGAAAGGGCCCAATGAAAGACAGCCTAACGGCGGCGATTACTGGCGACAGGCTGTCTTCTATAAAATTTTAATTGATAACGACCACGCTATCGACTGGCAGGTGGTAAGCGCCATATTTGAATTTGTAGAGCCGGTTAGTGAAGGTGAATATCACAAGGAAAAAATCGTCATCAGCCCCGAAGACACTGCGGAGGTGACCGAACAGATCAAAACGGTTTACCAAAAAATAATGGCCCATGATTTCAATACCGGCTGCGGCAAAAAGGAATGCGACTGGTGCCATTTTGTAAAAAGCAATTTTAAGCAGGTGGGGAATGTGATGCAGGAGGAAGAGGAATAATAAACCCGATAGGCAAAATTTGTGTGTCATCATAAAAATCCGACAATGAAACATTTGTTATTTACCATCCCGGTATTGTTGATTTTACAGGCTCGGGGCCAAACGGTCATTAAACGTGATGGGAACATCAGCCAAATGGTGGATGAAGTTTCATCGAAAAACATTGAGACGATCATCCGGAAGCTGGTGAGTTTTAAAACAAGGCATACGTTGAGCGACACCACCGGCGCAACGGAAGGCAGCGGCGCGGCGCGCAATTGGATCAAGTCGGAGTATGAAAAATACGCGGCGGCGTCGGGCGGAAGGATGACCGTTCAGTTTGATACGTTTACCCAACCGAAAAGCGACCGTGTTGATAAGCCCATCCATTTAAAGAATGTGCTGGCCATTTTGAAAGGAACCGATCCAAAGGATACCCGGTTCTACATTGTATCCGGCCATTATGATTCGCGGGTGAGTGATGTGATGAACGCCAACGCAATTGAACCCGGCGCGAATGACGATGCTTCGGGTACGGCTGTGTCGATGGAACTGGCGCGGGTGATGGCCAAACGATCATTCCCGGCGACGATAATTTTCATGTCGGTTGTGGGGGAGGAGCAGGGCTTATACGGATCAAGTAACGTGGCCAAACGGGCAAAAGCCGAACATTGGAACGTGGATGCGATGCTGAACAACGATATAGTTGGCAATACCCACGGCATGGAAACCGATCTGAAGGATAACCGCAGCGTAAGGGTTTTCAGTGAGGGCGTGCCATCGGTTGACGCAAAGAATGAAAAGGATATTGCCGGGCTGATCGCCCTCGGAGGGGAAGATGACAGCCCTTCGCGCGAGTTGGCCAGGTATGTAAAGGAAACCGCCGAACGCTATGTAGACCAACTGGAGGTAAAGCTGATCTACCGGCGTGACCGTTACTTACGTGGCGGCGACCATATACCGTTTTTATTGCAAGGATTTACTGCCGTGCGGTTTACCGAGATGAACGAGGACTTTACCCGTCAGCACCAGGATATCCGTAACGAAAACGGCGTTGATTATGGTGATTTGCCTGATTTCGTGGATTTTAATTACGTCCAAAAAGTGGCCAGGATGAATCTTTCTGTTTTGGCGAACCTGGCGGTGGCCCCGGCCGAGCCACAAAACGTTGGGGTGGTGACCAGTGGCTTAACCAATAAAACCACCGTGAAATGGGATGCGCCAAAAGCCGGCAAAAAGCCTGCGGGCTATTACGTGCTGATGCGCGAAACCACCAGCCCGTACTGGGAGAAGAAGTTTTATGTGACGGAAATGTCTGCGACGTTAAGCTATTCGAAGGATAATTACTTTTTTGCGGTGCAATCCGTTGATGCGGATGGGCATGAGAGTTTGGCGGTGTTTCCGCATCCTGTAAAGTAGAGATTGGCGATTAGTCCGAAAGTCAGTGAAGTCCGAAAGTCCGGAAGACGCTGCGGTCGAAGTTTCGGTAAAAATGACAAGAGTGATACGGAGATTAGTATTTAAGTAAGCTTATTATAAACTTCATGGGCTCAATTGCAGATTCAATTGTCGAAACAAAAAACTTGTGAAGTTTAACTCGGGTTTTTTTTTTTTTTCAAAGGCCTCGTTGAGGGCTTCGCCGTTTCAAAACTTCAAGTTTGATTTCAGACTTTACCGACTTCCCGACTTTTGGACGATGTTCTATTTCACGCTCTTCCTCAGCACAATAAAATAGCCGGCGGCAAATACGAGCAGCGCGATTGCGAGGCTTACAAAAATATCCTTTGTAAACAGGTCGACCGTTATATGAGGTATGCCGTCCGGGCCTGGTTTGGCGTTTTTACCGTTTTCGAGGGACTGTATGGCCAATAATGGGTGCGAATACGGGAACAACCAGGCGTATTTCCAGTTGTTGCCGGCCATAATATCGCCGGTAATGGTACAAATAAAGCCAATGCCCATCGGTTTCAAGAAGTCGCGGAACAAAAGGCTAAGCAAAAATTGTATGGACAATATGCCTAATGAGGATAAGAACAGCTTGAGATATACTTTGCTCAAAATACCCTCTATGTGGTATTCGCTGAACCTTAACGATGGTTTGATGGCCCCTAATAGGTTGCCGAAGCCAAGCGTGAAGATTACAAACAGCGCCAGGCAAATGAAAACCAGGAAAAAAGCATACAGGTATTTGGCGCCGTAAACCGAAAGCTTCGAAATTGGGAGGCTGAACAAGGTTTTCCAGGTGTCGGCCTTATGTTCAATGTTGTTGACTGAATAGGCGATAAACACGATCAGCATCGGCAGGATGAGTGAGCCCATGACCGCTAAAATCGCCCCCGCGAATTCAAGCCACAGAATCACGCCCGGCTGGGGCGCCAGTTTGTCGCTCCTGGAATAAAATCCAACAAATATCAGCAGGCTAAGCAGCAGCGGCAATATGATGGGGCTCCAAAACGCCATGGTTTTGCGCGTTTTATAAAATTCGGAGCGGAATGACAGTATAAATCCTTTCATGGCTCAGGCGTTTTGGGTAATGGCTAAAAATAATTTCTCCAGGTCCTTTTGCTGTTTGCTGATGCTGTAAACGGTAAAGCCATTCTGGTTTAACAGGGCATTCAATTCGCCCATTTGTTTTTTATCAGTATAGGGGACAAATAGCTGATGCTCGTTTATATCAGCCACTTCGAGGTTATTTCGCTTTAAAAAATTTGCCGCGTCAACGGTGTTCTCAGCCTCTATTTGCACCAGTGGCTGGTTCAAAGCCTGCAATTCGTCAATGCTTCCCTGGAACAGCAGCTCGCCATGGTTGATAATGCCGACGTGGGTAGCCATGCGTTCTATTTCGGCCAGCAAGTGGCTCGATACGAAAACTGTTTTCTGATGTTTGGTTACCAGTTTGATGAGCAACTCGCGTACTTCGATAATGCCATTCGGGTCGAGGCCGTTGGTGGGTTCGTCGAGTATCAATAATTTGGGATCCGACAATAATGCCAGGCCGATGCCCAGGCGTTGTTTCATGCCGAGGGAATATTGCCCGGCCTTTTTGTGCGCCGCATCTTTCAGGTGCACCAAATCAAGCATTTCGTCAACACGTTGTGAGGGTACCTCTAACAACAAAGCTCTATTCAGCAGATTTTCCTTCCCGGTAAGATGCGCGTATATGGCAGGCTGCTCGATGAGCGAACCTATTTGCGAAAGGATATCAGTACGGTTGGTTTGGAGGTCTTTTTCAAATATCCTGATGGTTCCCACCTGCGTTTTCAGCAGGTCCATCAGTAATTTAATGGTGGTGGTTTTGCCGGCGCCGTTTGGCCCTAAAAAGCCGTAAATGCTGCCCTCAGGAACGCGGAGGGATAGTGAGTTGACCACCGTTTGGTGGCCGAATTTGAAAGTTAAGCCTTCAGTATAAATTACCATAGCTTTTCTTTGGCTACCGAACAAACTGTTTTAATCAAGCCTACGCTTTTGGTGAATAGCGAAGTGGCCTGTTCGGTTTTTATAGTGATACTTTCACTGTGCTGACGTACCTGGTAACTAACACCCATTATCAATGCGAAGAATACAGGGACCAACAACAGGATGAAGGGGTTTGAATTCGAAATGAGCTTTTTCATTGTGTGATATTTTATGATACAAAGAAACAGCGAAAGTTTAACCCGCTAAAAAGTATTAGACCAACGCACAGGAATTGTAGACGAACAGGAGTTAATTGAATTGAATCCGTTCGTCGTAAAAAAAAGGCAGTTCATCGATAATGCATTCCTCTATATATAAATTATAACTTGCAACGCATTTTAAAACACTAATTTTAGCTAATGAAGAACCGCTGGCAATTCCTTTGGCATATCCTGTTTTGGATAGTAATGGTGACATTTGTGGTTTTTGTAGCTGTCAGTGACTCGAAGCTAAGTACTGCCGATATCCTGGTGTTGTTTGTTGTGTTTGCCTTGATAAACCTGGGCCTTTTTTATATCAATTACCTGGTACTAATTCCCCGGTTCTTAAACAAAAAGCGCTATGGCCTTTATGCTGCGTCGGTTGTGGCAGTGTTGCTTGTTTTCTGCTTTGGGAAATATGGTGTCGCGGTATTGTTTAAACCTTATGTGCTGTTGAGGTCTAAGGGCCACCTGGTTAGTTTTGGCTCATATTTTATCAGCGCCTTGTTTACCAGCCTCGTTTTCCTGTTCCTGAGCACAGCTTTGAAATTTTCGGTTGACTGGTTTTTAAACGAACGCGTCCAGCGGGACCTGGAAAATCAAAGACTTAGTGCTGAGCTGGCCTTTTTAAAGTCGCAGATCAACCCGCATTTCCTCTTTAATTCGTTAAACAGCATCTATTCCCTCGCTTACCAGCGCTCAGAAACCACGCCAGACGCCATCTTGAAATTATCGGAGATCATGCGTTATATGCTTTACGAATGCAACGATAACAAGGTGGACCTTGCCAAAGAGTTGCAGTACCTGCAGAATTATATCGACCTGCAGAAAATACGCTTTGGCAATAAAGCGTTTATCGATTTTAAGATAGTCGGTAAGGTTGACGGTCAGCAAATTGTGCCGCTGTTGCTCATTGCATTTATCGAGAACGCATTTAAGCATGGCGTGGCCAATAACCCGCTTACGCCGATACGTTTGCTGATCGATGTGGATGAATCGCATTTGCATCTGCACCTGCAAAATAAAAAGCATACCCATAACCGGGATGCAATGGGCGGAATTGGATTAACAAATGTAATACGGCGGTTGAAGCTGCTATACCCGGGAAAGTATAATTTGGATATTCGCGATGAGGCGGATACGTACACTGTTGAATTATCATTAGTTTTATAACATGATAAAGTGTTTGATAGTTGATGATGAACCGCTGGCACTGCATGTGCTGGAAGACTATATTTCAAAAATTCCGTTTTTGAAGCTGGTAAAATCGACAACCAACCCGATCGAGGCTTTATCGCTGGTGCAGGATAAGGAAGCCGAGTTGGTTTTTTTAGACGTGCAGATGCCTGAACTGACCGGTATTCAATTCCTGAAGATCGCAAACGGCAAGGCCAAGGTAATTTTAACCACTGCCTATTCGCAGTATGCACTGGAAGGATACGAGTTGGACGTAATAGACTACCTGCTGAAGCCCATAGCTTTTGACCGTTTTTATAAGGCCGTGCAAAAAGCGCAGGCAATTTTGCAGCCGGCAGCGGCCCCGGCGCCCACGCCGGTGCAGCCCGAGTCGGCGCAACCCAAACAGGAGTTCCTTAGCGATTTCATCTTTGTTAAAACGGAGCATAAAATTCAAAAGGTATATCTTAATGACATCCTGTTTATTGAGGGGCTGAAGGATTACATCTCTATTTTTACCCCTGTCGAACGCATCATTACGCTTCAAAACATGAAAAAGATGGAGGATGCGCTGCCCGCCAAGTATTTTATGCGGGTGCATAAGTCCTACATCGTTTCCATCAACAAGATAGACAGCATTGAACGCAGCCGGATATTTATCGGCGACAAGATTATCCCGGTGGGGGATACTTACCGCGACGAGTTCTTCAAGGTTATTGACGGGAAAAACGTTTAGCTGCGGAATTCTATTAATTCCTAAAACCCCGATCTTTATCGAAGTTAGTCGTTTTGATGTAATGCCGCTTTTATCCGGTTCTCCGCTTCTTTAACCACCTCTTCAACCGGCCTCCGGGCAGGTTCGATAGGCTCCAGCACTTCCCAGGTCATTTTTATGAAGGTGTTCAGCGGGTAAAGGCCGTATCGCACCATTTTCCAGGAGTTATTGATGGCTATCGGTACCAGGAGCGCATCGGGGCATTTTTTTAGAATGGTGGCTATACCGCCAACCTGGAAAGACTTTACCTGGCCGTTTTTGGAGCGGGTACCTTCGGGAAAAATCACGGTGGACCATTTGTTTTCCTTCATGCGCAGGGCAAGCTTTACAATTTCAGTGATTGATTGGCGGGAGTCGTTGCGATCGATATTAGCGCCGCCGCCATATTTTAAATTAAAGGAAATGGAGGGGATGTTTTTTGTAAGCTCAACCTTGGATATAAACTTAGCGTGATATTTCCTGAGGTAATAGATCAGCGGCGGAATGTCAGTAAGGCTTTGATGGTTGGCCAAAAAGATCATTGGCCTGCCTATCGGTAGGTTTTGTTTGTTGATGAATACAATGCGGTTACCCAAAATATTAAAGGTGCGGAAGAGTACCAGGTTTAACGCATCAACCACCTTTTTATGAGCGGAGTACCCGAAAAGTTTGTAAGCGATCCATTGCAGCGGCTGGAAAATGATCAGCGCTAAAAAAAATGCTGCAAGTGCAAAAGGAGATAGGATATACCCTAAGAATTTTCTCATAAAAATGCCAAAGTTAGTTTTTTTTCCTTTCAGCGTGCATTTTTATAGCTTGTTTTCGAGCATTAACAGCTTGAGCTTTAAAACTGCTGCCACCGTCATGGAATCGGTGATCTCTCCATCGCAAACCATCTGGTAAACGGTCTCAAAAGGAAGTTTTTTTACGATTAATTGCTCGGTGTCTTCCGGCTCGGCTTCAAATTGCGCCAGACCGCGTGCCAGGTAAATAATGCTTAGCTCGTCGCTTACCGAGTTGGAAAGGTGAATCCGCACGAGTTCGCTCCAATTTTCAGCCTTCAAACCTGTTTCTTCCAACAGTTCCCGTTTTGCGGATTCGATAGGATCGATCCCAAGCGGGCCGCCGCCTTCGGGCATTTCCCAGCTGTATTGCCCAAGCGCAAAACGGAATTGGCCTACGAGGTAGGTGTTCATTTCGTCGTCGAGCGGGAGAATGCCGATAGCTATGTTTTTGAAATGGATCTTCCCATAAATCCCCGGGTTGCCTGATGGATTGATCACCTGGTATTCAGTTAAATTGATCCAGGGGTTATCGTAGATTTCCTTTTGGGAAGTGATCTGCCAGGGGTTGTCTTCGGGGTGTTCCATGGGGTAAAAATAATTTAAAGATTATTATTTGACAGAGAGACATGCATCTAAAAAGTGTTTTCAGCTGTTTTTGGGCTCAAAAACCGTGAAAACCACCAAACTAAAAATAATCTAGGCGGCGATTATCCCATTTATTTAGTTTTACGGCATGTACGAGGACAGATACTTTAACGTCAGGGCAATCAATTACGGGTATAGCGATTTGGCGAAAACGTTTGTTATTTATGGAGATATTTCGGAAAACCTAACTCGGGAAAAATTCGAGATTTTTGACAGGGCTAAAAACTATTCCGGTTTCCTGATCAGACAAAAGATAGATTAACGGTGAATAGTCTCCAGTTTAGCGAATTTTTCCCTAACCTGTTTTAGTTTAGGCGATTCAAACTCGGGCCCTTTATATTTATCAAGGGTTTCATCCACCGTAATCACCATTTCAGGTAGTTTTTTAACAGTCTTTTCTTTATTCTTCGTTTGCTCTTTTATCCCAGCCATTTTTAGAAGCATCTATCTACCACAAATATAGTAACAATTTATTTTATATTTTGTACTGGGTAATGCGCCTGACTGTTCGTTGTGAGTATTGGCCAAAGAAATTTTGTCTTCAAAATCACCTTCCAAACGCCCAAAGCAAAAACTTAGGCATCGCTTTTGACCACGTATGGGTATCGTGGCTGCCGCCAACCAATTCGAGGTAGCGGATATCGTCGGGGCGTTTAAAGCCTTTGTTTTCCAGCTCTTTTATCAGGTCGATAGTGTCGTCGATGCTGTCGATGATGCCGTTTTTGTTGCGGTCGGCGGTTTCGTCTTTGGTGCCGGTTTGCAGCCATATTTTTAGCGCCGGCTTGGCTTCGGTATGGCGGATGATGCCGTGCATGATGCGGTCGTTATCGGTATAACCCTTGTTGATGTCTTTACTGCGCCACCAGAACGAGCCCGAAAATACGCCGGCCTTATCAAATAATGCAGGGTTATGCCAGGCGATGTCTAAAGCCGACAAACCTCCCAGCGAGAAGCCGGCGAAAACCGTGCTTTCAAACTTTTCGATGCCGGTAAGCTGGTGAATTGCGGGCATTAGTTCCAGGGTAACAAACTGCGTGTACAAAGCAGCTTTTGCGCCCCGTTTTTTAAAGTCGGGCTTGCCGGCTGTGCCATATTCCTGCAGGCGTTCTTCGTTAGCGTGAATGCCGACCACCAATACGGGTTTTAGCCGGTTTGTATTAGTCAGTTCTTCGAGTGTTTCGTGAAGTCTAAGGCTATGAATTTCTTGCCCATCGTTAAGCAGGAGCAAGTTGAATACGTTGTTGAATTCAGTGTTTTCGGGTAATAAAAGCGTGCATTCCACATCACGTTTTAGGTAGTCAGATTTTATGAGGATATTTTTTTCAGCAATAGCTATTTCCATCTGCGGCAAATTCCAGTACATCTTGTATTATAAATCAATTAAAAAATGCAAAGGTAAGGATTTGGGGGTTGGAATTTTGGTGATTTAAAAATATGAAACTCATATGTTGTGGAGACGGCGGCGAGAATTAACCACAGGGGCACGGAGGAGGCGTAGAGGGCGCGGAGAATTAAACCATTCAAATTGACAGTTTCCAAATTTTCAAATTTACCATTTGCCAATTCATCAAATTAATTCCTAACTTACCTTCATCAAATAAAACCTTTTAACATTGACTGAAAAATATCATCGCTGGTATTCGCAAACCATGGGCATGGATGTGGAAATGCTGGTTTTTGGGGATCGGGGCTACCCTGTTATTCTTTTTCCTACATCGCAGGGCAAGTACTATCAAAACAAGGATGAGGGGCTAATCAACAGTGTACGCTGGTTTATTGATCAAGGTCTGGTGAAGATATATTGCCCGGAAAGCTTCGATTGGCTAACCTGGTATGATAAAAGCATCCACCCCGGCGAACGCGCCCGCCGGTATGCCTGGTATGATAAGATGCTGTACGATGAGCTGGCGCCCTGGGCCATGCACGAGACCGGAGTGGGTAAGGTCGCCACGGCCGGTTGCAGCTTTGGCGGGTATCATGCGGCCAACTTCGCCTTTAAACACCCGGACAGGGTAGGGAACATGTTCAGCATGAGCGGGGCTTTTGACATTAAACAATTTACCGACGGCTTTTACGACGACGATATATTTTACAACAACCCACCGGATTATTTACCCGGCAGCAATCAGCCGGAGCTTTGGCAAATGAATATTATACTTGGAACCGCCGAGCATGATATCTGCAGGGCGGATAACGACCAGCTCTCAAACATTTTGAGTCAAAAAAGCATTAACCATTGGGAAGATGTGAGGGGGGGTGGCAGCCATGACTGGCCGATGTGGCGGGTGATGTTTCCGCATTATTTATCGACGATACGATAGCGTCGAGAGTCAAGAATCAAGAATCAAGAGCCAAGAAACGGGAAATTAGTTGGCAGTTTGCAGTAAAAGCCTTGCTAAGAAGCAGGAACCAGGAAATTAGTTGGCAGTTTGCAGTAAAAGCGTGGCTAAGAAGCAAGAGTCAAGAAGCAAGAGTCAAGAAGCAATAGATAAAAGTATTACATCAAAATAAAACTACCATGAAAAAAATAGGTATCTTATTCGGGCAGGAAAATTCGTTCCCCCATGCTTTTGTTGACCGGATCAACCAAAAAGCAGAAAAAAACATTAGCGCAGAGTTTGTGCACATTGACAAAGTAATGCAGGCGGAGCCGCTGGATTATGCGGTGATCATTGACCGTATATCGCAGGATGTGCCATTTTACCGGGCTATGCTCAAAAACGCTGCGATCTGTGGGACGGCGGTGATCAACAACCCGTTTTGGTGGAGTGCCGATGAAAAGTTTTTTAACAACGCCCTGGCGGTAAAGATCGGCGTGCCGGTGCCGAAAACTGTTATTTTGCCGTCAAAAGATATGCCTGATGATACCACTGGGCAATCATTCCGCAACCTTGCCTACCCGCTTGATTGGGAGGGGATATTTGGCTATGTGGGTTTCCCGGCATATATGAAACCGTTTGACGGCGGGGGCTGGAAAGAGGTTTACAAGCTGCATGACAGCGATGATTTTTTCGACAAATACGCCAAAACCAAACAGTACGTAATGATGCTGCAGGAGGAGGTTACTTTTGATGATTACTTCCGCTGTTACTGCATAGGCGGCAAGCATGTACGGATCATGCAATACGAGCCGCGCAACCCGCATCACCTGCGTTATGAACACGGAAAAGCGCCTGCTGAAAAGAAACTGCTGGAGCTGGTTAAAAATTACGTGATCAAGCTGAACAAATACCTCGGCTATGATTTCAATACGGTTGAGTTTGCCATTCGCAACGGCGTTCCCTATGCCATTGATTTTTGCAACCCGGCGCCTGATGCTGAAGTAACCAGTGTTGGCCAGGAAAATTTTGACTGGGTGGTGGAAACCGCCGCCGACTATGCCATTGAGCGGGCCAAAAAACATAAAAATGACGCGGACAATTTGACTTGGGGAGAATTTGTGAGGACTGGCGCCGCGGGCGTGGATCTGTTATCGTCGGAAAAGAAAGTGGAAAAGAAAGCGGATAGGAAGGAAGCAACGGAAGGCAAGATAGCCCATGAAATTTTAGACGAAGGAGTGATAAAGGATAAGCCTGTGAAAGCGAAGGCGAAAAAGAGTGCTAAATGACCGTTCATAGCGATGGGTTTCAAACCCATCGCTATAGGTGAATACGCGGGCTCCTAATAAATTATTGATTAACTACAGCTGATATGAACAAATTTACTTTAGGCGTTGAAGAAGAATTCATGGTGATTGACCCGGTAACGCGGGAACTGAAATCGCATGATCAAAAAATTGTTGAGAGCGCCCAAAAAATACACGAGGACCAGGTAAAGGCGGAAATGCACCAGGCGGTGGTTGAAGTAGGTACGCACATCTGCAACAATACGGATGAAGCCCGCAAAGAAGTGAGCAAGTTGCGAGGTACCGTAGCACAATTGGCCGGCGATATTGGCCTGCGGATAGGGGCTGCAGGAACGCACCCTTTTTCGCTTTGGCAAACGCAATTGATAACGGAGCACCCCCGGTATTTTGAGATCGTGGACGAAATGCAGGAGGCTGCACGATCGAACCTGATCTTCGGGCTGCATGTGCATGTGGGTATACAATCGCGCGATCTTGCGGTGCATATAGCTAACCAGGTGCGTTATTTTTTGCCGCACGTGTATGCTTTATCCACCAATTCGCCATTTTGGGAAGGAAGAAATACCGGCTTTAAGTCGTTCAGAACGAAGGTGTTCGACAAATTTCCAAGAACAGGCATTCCCGATTATTTCAGCAGTATTGAGGAATATGACCGTTATATAAAACTGCTGGTAAAAACGAACTGCATCGACAATGCCAAGAAAATATGGTGGGACATCCGTGTTCACCCGTTCTTTGAGACCATCGAATTTCGCATTTGCGATTGCCCGATGCTGATCGACGAGACGATGGCTTTTGTGGCGCTGTTCCAGGGATTATGTGCCAAGCTTTACAAGCTGCGTGAGCAGAATATGGCCTTTATTACCTACAACCGCGCATTGATCAACGAGAATAAGTGGCGTGCGGCCCGGTACGGCATCGACGGTAAAATGATAGATTTTGGTAAGGAGATGGAGGTGAACACCCGCTCGCTGGTGCTGGAACTGCTTGACTTTATTGATGACGAGGTTGATGAGCTGGGTTGCCGCGATGACCTGGCCTATGTGCATAAAATATTGGAGCATGGTACCGGGGCCGACAGGCAGCTAAAGGTTTACGAACAAAACAGTAACTTTGCGGACGTAGTTGATTACATCACATCGCAAACGTTGAAGGGAATTTAAAAAGAATGGTACAAAGCAGCACACAGCCCATAAAAGTAGCAATACTTGATTTTTACAACGGTGTCGAAAATGAAGGGATGCGGGGTTTCCGCGAGATACTGGAGCGCTATCGCGATAAAAACGGGCTTAACCTTAGTTACGAGGTGTTCGATGTCCGCAGAAAAGTAGAGGTGCCGGGTACCAATTTCGATATTTATATTTCGAGCGGCGGCCCGGGCGATCCGCTTGAAAGTGAAGGAACGGAATGGGAAAAGAAGTATTTCAAGCTGATCGACAGCCTGGAAGATCATAACCTTTCCAGCACTTCGCAAAAAAAATATGGCTTTTTTGTTTGCCATGCATTCCAGCTGATGTGCCGCCGGTACAAGTTAGGCGTGATAAATATGCGTAAATCGCCGTCATTTGGGGTTTTGCCTGTTCATGAAACCCCGACTGCAAGGAATGAACCCATTTTTGCGGGGCTTTCGGACCCGTTTTATGCGGTGGACTCCCGCCTTTGGCAGGTGATCAACCCGAATGAAAGACGTTTTATTGATTTGGGCATGCAATTGCTGGCAATTGAGAAAGAGCGACCCTATGTCGACCTTCCGAGGGCGATGATGGCCATACGTTTCAGCGAATATTTTTTTGCCACGCAGTTTCACCCGGAAGCAGATGCAAAGGGTATCCGTACTTTGCTGCTAAAGGATGAAAAGAAAAAAGAGGTGGTAAATGAGCACGGCCTTGATAAGTACAACGAAATGCTGGAACGCCTGGAAGACCCGGATAAGATAACCTTTACGCAGCAGACCATTATCCCGAACTTTTTAGACCAGGCAGTTTTGAGTTTGCAGGAAGCGTAGGTTGAGGTTGAAAGTCCGAAAGTTTGAATGCGGAATGCGGAATGCGGAAGTCGAAACTCTTGGGTCTGATTCATAACCCGATTAACAGAATAATCAGTATAAACTGTCATGGATCCAACTGCGCGGAAAACGTTCAACGAAAACTTTACCGAAGATAAATACCAGGATTTTTTAGCGCATTTAAATGCCGGGTTAAAGGAGCCGATAGCATTTAGGGTAGCGGAAACGCCGGTTTTTTTAACGGAAGATTTTAAGGCCCAACTGCTGGCAGCCGGCGAGGATATCGTCAATGTAATTCTTCAGCCGGATTTTAAGGAACTGACTGAAAGGGCAATCCCCGAAAAGTGGCGCGTTGCCAATGAAAATGATCATCCCCATTTTATAGCCCTTGATTTTGGAGTTTGTAACGATGGCGATGGCGGCCTGGTGCCAAAGCTAATAGAACTACAAGGCTTTCCTTCGTTATATGGTTTCCAGGTAAATATTTTTGAAAAGTTTAGGGATGCTTACCAGTTGGAAAGTAAATGGACACCCTTTTTTGGCGATTTGGATAAAGAAAGTTACTTAGACCTTCTCAAAAGGACGATTGTGGGCGACTGCCGGCCCGAAGAAGTTATAGTGATGGATGTAAATGCCCATGAACAAAAAACTGCTGTCGATTTTTACCAGACGGAAAAATACATCGGAACGCCTGTGGTTGCGTTGGATGAGCTTGAACAGGAGGGAAACCATCTTTACTATAAAAAGAATGGGCAAAGGACGCCGATTAAACGGATATACAACCGGCTGATATTTGACGAGATAGAAAACGACCCGGATATTTTTAAAAAGGTAGTTGACATAAGGCAGCCCCTGGATGTGGAATGGATAACTCATCCAAACTGGTTTTACCGGGTGAGTAAGTTTACCATGCCGTTTTTAAATAGCGGGTATGTTCCAAATACACAATTTTTGCATACGTTAAGAGAGATCCCATCCGACCTGGAAAATTACGTGCTTAAACCGCTTTTTTCGTTTGCGGGGCAGGGGGTCATCATCGATGTAACAAAAAATGACATTCATGCGATAAACGATCCTGAGAATTGGATATTACAGCAAAAAGTGAACTATGAGCCGGCGGTACAAGCCCCGGACGGCGGGGTAAAGGTGGAAATCAGGCTGTTGTATTTATGGCCCGACGGTGACGAAAAACCCACATTAGCCATAAACCTGGCCCGGCTAAGTCGCGGAAAAATGATCGGCGTAAGGTATAATAAGGATTTTGACTGGGTTGGCGGTACTATTGCACTTATGAATGCGTAAAAGCGGAAAGCCGAATGCCCTGAGCCGAAAGCCGAAAGCGCAAAGCAGAAAGCACGAAGCTGATATGTAAGACGCTGATTATCAAAAGATTTATTTCGATCTATATGAAATTTACTATTATACTCAATATAGTTCACGCTTGAAAATACGCGAAACTCGTGTCATTAATTCGTGAAATTCGTGTCAACCAATTCGTGAAATTCGTGTTAATCAATTCGGGTAACTCAATTCGTCAAAATTCGTGTTTATACTATTTTATCGGTCTATTCGTATATATATAAATTCTGTATTAAATTTGTGACATGATCATCCAGATAATTATTATTGGCCTGCTTTTTTTGGCCGCCGTGTTTTATGTTTGCAGGCTTGTTTATAAAAGCTTGTTTACAAAAAAAAGCTGTGGCAGCAATTGTAAATGCGGGGTTGATTTTTCAGCAATTGAGCAAGTTAAGAGCCCTAAATAATAAACGAATCCCCTTATTTAAACCTTTTATATATCAATCGTATTAGGATTATAAAATTTTGAGATCTTAAATGTCTAACAAGCAGGTTTTTCAGGCTGATACCCCTGGTAGGTGGACACGTTTTAAGTGGATCAGCCGTGTAATAATAGTTGTATTGGCAGTTAGCCTGGTCGCAGCAGTCATTACTGTCACTTCAAAAAACTATCCAAGCCTTCCTAATCTAAATCCCGCTCCTAAAAAGTTGACGAAAGAAGAGCTTGAAAATTTAAAAAGATCAAAGAAATATAAGGATTTTAAGATCGATAAGGGCGAAATACAAAAACTTGCCCGCACCAGGAAGCTGCATCAGCTAAAGCATCCGAATAACAAAGACCGTATAAATGCTGCCTTTTACCGTCCCTGGGAATTCCAGGCCTATACTTCCCTTGCCGATAACATAGCGCGGTTGGATATGGTGGTGAGCGAAGGCTTTTTTATGAGCCCTGGCCGGGATACTATGGTGGCCAACATCGATACCGGGCTGATAAACGTTAACCGGAAATACCGGAAACCGGTATTGATCACCCTTTCAAATTATGTAAACTACAACAATACAAGCGGCGGGTTTGATGTGGATGACATTGAACGGATCATTAAAAATAAAAAGCTTCGTACCCAGTTTATCAACAATTTAGCCCGCCAGCTCACGCGTTATAAGTTTAAAGGTATCAACCTTGATTTCGACAACATCAAGGATATTAACAGCAAAGAATACATCACTTTTGAAAACGACCTGTATTCCATTCTTCATCCGATGGGATTTTTGGTTACTCAAAATGTGATTCCGGACGATGACCGGTTCAACCTGCAGCGCTTGCAGCATGTGAATGACTTTTTGTTTGTGATGGCGATTGACCAGCACAATGAGGATAGCAACGCAGGCGACCTTTCGAACCAGCGCTGGGTAGAGGAAATATTGGACAATGTTTGCAGCAAGATCCCCAGCGATAAGGTGATCCTCACCATTGCAGCCGGAGCATATGATTGTCCCGAAGCGAGCGTAGGTAAGCCACTCGGGTATCCGCAGGCTATTAGCACTGCGCAGGAAAATAGCAGCAAGATCATTTACGACCCTAACTCGGCAAACCTGCACTATGCTTATTTTGACCAGGACAGCCTGCAGCATACTGTTTACTTTACAGACGCGGCAACCAATTTCAATATTATCCGCATGGCTGATGACTGGGCTACCGGGGGCGTGGCCCTGTGGAGACTGGGTGCAGAAGATCCCCGCTTGTGGACATTCTTTCAGAAAAACCTTTCCATCGACTCATTGAAGAAAACCGGTATTGATGTGAAGCGATTAACATCGGTGGGGTTGAACAATAAAATATCCTACGATGGCGACGGGGAAGTATTGGACCTGGTGACCACGCCGACGACGGGTAAGATCGACGTGCAGATGGACACGACGAACTTTTTTATCACCAATCAAAATTATATCAAGCTCCCTACAAAATATGTTATCCGCAAATACGGCTACGCGCCGGGTAAAATAGTTTTAACGTTTGATGACGGCCCTGATCCGGATTATACACCACAGATTCTCGATATCTTAAAGCGGGAACATGTACCGGCGGCTTTTTTTGTGGTGGGTTCGATGGCCGAAAAGAATGTGCCGCTATTGAGAAGGGAGTTTGACGAGGGTTATGAAATAGGTAACCATACATTTTTTCATCCGGACATTTCTACCATCAGCCTGCAAAGGGTGAATCTCGAGCTGAATGCAACCAGGAAGCTGATCGAGTCGGTTACCGGCAGGAGCACGATACTTTTCAGGCCGCCGTTTAACGCGGATGCCGAGCCGCAAACTATAGCTGAGGTAATCCCGGTTGCTGAGAGCCGAAAGCAAAGTTACATCACCATAGGAGAGTCAATCGACCCCTGGGACTGGCAGCCAGGTGTGACCGCAGATAGTATTATCGCGCGTACGATCAGGCAGCACGAGGCCGGGTCAATGCTGCTGCTGCACGACGCCGGCGGCGATACCCGCGAAGAAACGATAAAGGCGTTGCCGGCTATTATCCACTATTTTAAAAGCCACGGGTATAAATTCACTACCATAGCCGACGTGCTGCATAAAACCAAAGCGGACCTGATGCCGCCCATCAGGGACGATGCGAATTCGGGTGTATTGGGGTCGTTGTATAATTTCATGATCGAATTTTATTTTTATGGAAACTGGTTTCTTATTTACCTGTTCCTGTCGGCTATTTTCCTGGCCGTTGGTCGCGTTGTGTTAATTGCTATCCTGGCCTTGCGCCAGTATTTCGAAGATCAAAAAATTGAGGCGATCGTATTTGACAAATCAACCATGCCTGCTGTAAGTATCATCGTACCGGGTTATAATGAAGAAGTTACTGCCATAAAAACTATCCAAAGTTTGCTGCAGACAGATTACCCGTCGTTGGAAATAATTTTTGTGGATGATGGGTCAAAAGATAAAACCTTCGAACTGGTGAACAATGCTTACGGGCACCATCCGTTGGTGCAGGTGCTTACCAAGCCGAATGGAGGTAAAGCTTCGGCTTTAAACTTCGGGATCAGTCATGCAAAATGCGAATACGTAATTTGCATAGACGCCGATACGCAGTTGAAAGCCGACGCTGTTTATCATCTGATGACTTATTTCACCGACAAAGAGATTGGCGCGGTAGCCGGAACCGTTAAGGTAGGGAACGAAAAGAACCTTATTACTTTCTGGCAGTCTATCGAATATATCACGGCTCAAAATATGGACAGGCGTGCCTTCGATCTGATCAACAGTATAACCGTCGTTCCTGGAGCGATCGGGGCATTCCGGAAATCCGCTATCTATAAAGCCGGCGGCTTTACCTATGATACGCTGGCCGAGGATTGCGACCTGACCATGCGCATATTAAAACAAGGCTACATCGTACGCAATGCCGATGAGGCCATTGCCTACACCGAGGCCCCTGAAACGGTTGGCGGCCTGTTAAAACAGCGCTTCCGCTGGAGCTTTGGGGTGATGCAAAGTTTCTGGAAAAACAAGGACGCGCTTTTCAATAAGAAATACAAGTTTTTCGGTATGCTCGGTATGCCTAACATACTGATATTCCAAATCATATTGCCATTGTTCTCGCCGCTTGCCGATCTGTTTATGATCATCGGGCTGTTCAGCGATAAGCCTGGAAAGATCATTGCGTATTATGTAGGATTTGTTGTGATTGACTTTATCGTTGCCGTGATCGCTTTCTGGATGCAGAAGGAGGATTACAAGAAACTTGTGTACATCATCCCGCAGCGCTTTATCTGGCGGCAGCTGATGTACTATGTACTTTTCAAATCAATCCGCCGGGCGTTGAAAGGCGAGCTTAGCGGCTGGGGCGCTTTGAAACGCACAGGAAACGTAGTGATTAAGAAGGATGTTGCCGCTGTGGCGAGTCAGTAGCAGTAGGCAGTAGGCAGTAGGCAGTAACGCGAGGTGGTAATGGATGTATGCCTGGTATCCAACTCGTCGGCTAAAGCCTTTCAATCAAACAAACTGCGTAAGCTACAACGCCTTCTTCGCGGCCGATGAAGCCTAATTGCTCGTTAGTGGTTGCTTTTATTGAAATATCTTCTTCACTTATTGCCGCCACCCTGGCAATATTGGCCTTCATTTCGGGAATGTGTGGATTGATCTTTGGCGCTTCCAGGCAAACCATGGCATCGATGTTACCTATTTGCCAGTTTTTTTCTTTTAATAGTTGGATTACCTGCTCCAATAGAATGAGGCTGCTGATCCCTTTCCACCGGTCGTCCTTATTGGAGAAATGAAAGCCGATATCACGCAGGTTAGCTGCCCCCAAAAGTGCATCGCAAATAGCGTGCAGGAGCACATCTGCGTCGGAATGGCCGAATGCGCCTGAATGATGATGGAGATTTGCCCCGCCTAAAATGAAAGGATGATTTTCTTTTAACTGGTGGACATCAAAACCAAAGCCTACCCTAATGTTAGCCATTTATTGTTGTTTGTGGACGTTTTTATCGCCCCCAAAGTTAGCAATCAAAGTAAAACGAAGGGTATTGGCCAGCGGGCTGTTTTGCTGGCTGGCGGCCAGGTAGGAAAAATCGAAATCAAAGTCTTGATATTTGAACCCTACACCAGCGGTTAAGTAGTGCGAGCCGCCGTTAATGGGGTTTTCGTAAAAATAACCCGCCCTTAGCGCAAATAATTGGTTATACCAATATTCGAAGCCCACCGAAATGGTGATTTCCTGCATTTCCTGGCTGAAGCCGCCCGGAGCATCGGAAAATGAATCGAAAATTCCGGATGGTACGGATACGTTGTCGCTTTGTCCTTTTATGATATTGCCGTTGTTATCAAGAATTGGCGGGGTAGGCACCAACAGCTTATTCAGATCTAATGTAAAGGTAATCTGGTTGTAGTCGTCCAGGTTAATTGTATTGGCAGCACCGATCTTCAGGTTGGTAGGCAGGAAATAATTCGGGCCATCTTCGCTGTAGCTTATCTTCGAACCGATGTTGGAGATGTTGGTGCCAAAAGCAAAGATCGCGTCGTTGCCAAATTCCTGGAATTTGCTGTTGTAGTACAGCGAAACGCCGGCAGTTACGGCGTTGCCTGCTTTGGTTTGCGCTCCCGTGCCCGTGGCGAAAAAGGCGTTGGATAGGTTGGAGTGAACAAAACCTGCGCTAAGCGCCAGTGAAAGGTTCTCGCCAAATTTGCGCGCAAATGATCCTGCTAAATGCAGTTCGTTGGGAGAATAGGTTCCAAGATCGTTTTGATTGACGTCGCGGAATTGAATGGTGCCATAATTAAAATAGCGCAGAGAAAGGCCAAGCCCGTCGCGCTCATCCAGCTTATGTGCATAACTTAAGTACGACAAACTGATATCCGGAACCAATTGGCGGAGCCAGGGACTGTATGATAAGGAAAAGTCGTCGTCACTTTCGAGGAAGGCCAGTTTTGAGGGATTCCAGTAGTTGGCATTTACGTCAGGCGAAATAGCAACACCAGCATCACCCATCGCTCCGGAGCGTGAATCGGGTGTAATATTCAAAAATGGCACAGCAATCGGGTAGGCAACATAATTGCTGCCGTCGGTATTGGTTCCAATGGTTGTTTGAGCAGATGCCAGCCCCGGGAGTAGTATAATATTTAAAAGAACGATAACCTTTGTAGGAAAAAACTTCATCATCAATTTAATTTATCAGTTTCAAATACTAAATATAACGCAAATGCATGCTAATACGTAGGAGCGGGCAAAGAAGTTTTCCACCAAAAAAAATCGGCCCTTTGAAACTTAAAACGGTATTTCGTCGTTAAAAAACATGCGGTATTTAAAATTCTTGAAAAAGATTTAGGCAAAATAATTAGCATTTTAACTAAAATGTTATAAATTTACATTCCAAAAAACAGGCAATAAACATGAAAGTATTTTTTACAAGAACTGCGATGGTGTTATTGGGGATAGGCGCGTTGTTGAGCAGCTGTAGTAAACATGCGGCATCTACTAAAACAGGTATCGTATATAATGATAAAAAGACCGGTGGTTATGAGCGTTTTCGTAAGACACATCCTTCGCCCGGACCTGGTTTAGTAGCTATTGAGGGCGGTACCTTTGTTATGGGAGGCAGTGCCGACCAGGACGTCACTTATGACTATAATAACGTGCGCCGCAGGGTTACGGTACCGTCTTTTTATATGGACGAAACAGAAGTAGCCAACCAGGACTGGCTCGACTATTTGCACTGGATAAGTGTAACATATCCACAGGATGCCGAGTTGTATTACAATGCGCTGCCCGACACGCTGGTATGGCGTAACCCGCTTTCGTACAACGAACCCTATGTTGATAACTATTTAAGGCACCCGGCTTTCCAGGACTACCCGGTTGTGGGGATAAGCTGGGACCAGGCGCAGGATTACTGCGTATGGCGTACAGATCGCGTTAACGAAAATATTTTAAGAGAGACCGGGCGTATGGTTGCCTGGGCAGACATGCCCGGTAACGGAAAAAAAGGTAAAGGCGCTGCGCCCGCACCCGCCGATAAAGACCCATTCAATACCGATATTTACCTGAACGGACAATATACCGGGGCCGGAATTGACGGTAAGAAAATGGTGCCTGACCTAAGCCCTAATGCTAAGGTTACGACCGGCGCAAATGGAAAAGCAGGGAAACAGCCTGTGCGTCACGTTCGAATGGAAGACGGTATTTTGAAACAGGCTTACCGCCTGCCGACTGAAGCCGAGTGGGAATATGCTGCCCTGGGATTGATAGGCAATACACAATTTGAAAATATTGACGACGGTAAAATCTACCCCTGGAACGGTTTAGGTGTACGTTCTTCTAAAAGAGCTACCCGTGGACTCATCCTGGCCAACTTTAAACGCGGATTAGGCGATAACATGGGTGTTGGCGGCGACCTGAACGATAAGGCCGATATCACCGCTCCTGTACGCTCATATGCACCAAATGATTTTGGCCTGTATAACATGGCCGGGAACGTAAATGAATGGGTAGAGGACACCTGGCGTCAGACTTCTTTTGAAGAAGTTAACGATTTTAACCCCTTCCGCGGCAACGAGTTCAGCAATAAGAGACTGGCTGATGCTTCCAAAGGCCTTTATGCAAAAGATAAATACGGCCGGCCGATAAAGGATCCTTCAGTAGGTAACAAAAAGCAAAAATATGCCGATTACCTGGCACAGCAGGCGGCTAACAATGCTAATCCTAATCAGCCCAATACAGCAACATCAGGCGCTGCCGTTGCTGCAAATGCGACGACCCCACCCCCGGAGCCAACAACAGTTGCCACAGCCGATCCGCTTGCCGGCAAGAAGTTTAACGCGGATGCCAGGGGATTCGGCGATACGGTTAGTACCGTTTTGTACGGAACCACTACATTGGTAAACGACCATTCTAAGGTATACAAAGGCGGCTCCTGGAATGACCTTGCATTTTGGTTAAACCCAGCTACCCGCCGCTTTATGGACGAAGATGCGTCAAGCGCTGAAGTTGGTTTCCGTTGCGCAATGACCCTCGTGGGTGAACCTGAAGTACGTCCTGAAGGTAAGCCGCATTACAGTGTTAAGGATGCAAAGCCATTTAACCCTAAAACCAGTCAGTGAATTAAATCATAATGATATAGGAAAAGGCCTGCAGGTTCTCCGGCAGGCCTTTTTCGTGGATTTGTATATTGCTGTGTTATTCAATCGGAAAAGATTATCCGGTCATTGACAATTCGGGCATATAAGCCGGTTATCATTTTGGCTTCAAACAAGTTAAAAAACCATCAATACCTGCCCCTTTTCCACTTTATCTCCGGGCCTGATTTTTACGGTTTTAACTACTACGTCCGCCGGCGCCTTGATGATATTTTCCATTTTCATCGCCTCCAAAACAAAAAGGTTATCCCCTTTTTTAACTTCCATCCCCTCGCCGGCAAATACTTTGAGTACGAGGCCCGGCATCGGCGCTTTGATGTCGCTGATGCGGGCGGCGGTAAGATCGCTTAGCCCCAATTGATCCAACAAAATATCAAACTGGTCCTTTACCTTAACTGAATAAATATTATTGTTGATCCTTATTTCGGCAGATCGTTCAGCGCGGTTGAAGCTGATAACTTCAGCATTGTAAGACCGCAGGTTATGGATAACATGCCACGCGTGGGTGTTGGCGAGACGGCTTATATCAGCAGCGACCTCTTCGCCGTTTACGAACAGCGTGTCATTGCCGGATGTAATCTCGTAGTTATATTCGCCGTTTACTTTAACCTTGTGCATATTGCTATTAATTTGATGATCACGGTTGGGTAAGGACGTATTGTACCAGGTTAGCACCCATTTTAAGGGCCTTGACGCGAGTTTCCTGCGTGTCGCCGGCATAGGTGCCAAAATCTTCCCAGCCGTTGCCCAGGTCGCACTGGTAGGTATAAAAGCAAACCAATCTCCCTTTGTAGATCAACCCGAACCCCTGCGCCCTTTTGCCGTCGTGTTCGTGTATTTTAGGAAGCCCCATCGGGAAGTCGAACTTTTGATGGTAAATGGGATAATTAAGGGGCAGCTCAACAAAGTCAAGCTCAGGGAAAACTTTTTTCATTTGAGGACGCACGTAAGGATCAAGGCCGTAGTTATCGTCGATATGTAAGAAACCACCGCCGGTTAAATACTTTCTCAGGTTTTGTGCTTCCTGGTCGGAAAATATCACGTTGCCGTGCCCGGTCATGAAGATGAAAGGATAATTGAATAGCTCGCTGCTGCCTACATCCACAACATCGTCTTCCGGCTGAAAGTTGGTTTTCAAATTCTCATTGCAGAATTTGATCAGGTTTGGCAAAGCTGTCCTGTCGCCATACCAATCGCCGCCGCCATTGTATTTAAGTTTTGCCATCTTATAGGACGGCAGGTTAAAACTGCTTGACAAAACAAGCAGGCAAAACCCGGTAACCACACACAGCAAATGCTTCATCTTCTTATCGGTTTAAAAAATTCACTTCGAAACACGCTTCTAAAGCTGCCGTCTCTGTTCGCAAACGACTATCGCCTAAAGTTATGGCTTTAAAATTCTTATTCAAAGCCGTATCAATTTCATCCGGGGTAAAATCGCCCTCCGGGCCAATCAGCACAAGGCAGGTGTCACCTTTAGCAAGTTCATCCCCGAGGCTTGTTTTGACCGTGTGTTCGCAGTGGGCGATGAATTTTTGGCCAATCAACGGCTTGTTCATAAACCGCTCAAAACTCACCGGCTCATTCAAAATGGGATGATAAGCCTTGATGGACTGCTTGACTGCCGAAGTAACGATTTTATTCAGGCGATCAATTTTTAGTTCTTTGCGCTCAGACCGCCGGCAAATAATAAAGGATACTTCGTCAATACCGATCTCGGTTGCTTTTTCAAGGAACCATTCCAGGCGCTCAATATTTTTCGTTGGGGCCACAGCTATGTGCAAATAGTGGTTTCGTTTATTAAACGCTTGCTGTACCGAAATTATTTGCAGTAATGTTTTTTTTGGATGAGCATCCGCTATTTCACCGGTATAAAACCCTCCCCGGCCATCGATAAGTTGTACTTCTGCGCCTTTTTCGAGCCGCAGTACGCGGATGCAATGCTTGCTCTCTTCTTCATTGAGCATGTAATGCTGTGCGTTTGGAAGAATATCGGGTGTGTAAAACAGTTGCATTGAAGTAAGTAAAGTAAGTAAAGTCCGGAAGTCCGGAAGTCCGGAAGTCCGATAGCTATCGGGACCGAAAACAGTTGCGACTGATGTTTCGGCTAAAATAACGCTTAGAGTGCATTTTAACCACAGAGAGCGCTGAGAATGCACAGAGAACACACAGAAAAATTGGCAAACTTACAAGACTCCGCGATCTCCGTGCCTCCTCCGTGGTAAAACTTTTAGACTTTAGCTATACAGAAAGAACACATCAATGTAAATCAACCGCGTCTTCTTCATTGATCAGCAGCTCAAGCTTAACCGATTCAATATTTTGGTCTGATTTTTTCAATACGGTGATGTTGTAGCCGTTTGATTCCATCTGCTCGCCAACATCGGGAATTTTCCCAAATATATCGCCCAGCCAGCCCGATACGGTATCAAAATCGCCGTCTTCAGGCAGGTCATGCGGCAAATGACTGTTTACATCGTAAATGGGAGCGAGGGCGTTTACAATAAACTCGCGGTCGTTCACTTTTTCGACGATCGGTTTTTCTTCATCGTACTCATCCTGTATATCGCCAACCAGTTCTTCAACAATATCTTCCAGCGTAACCATTCCGGCTGTACCGCCAAATTCATCCAATACGATGGCAATTTGTATGCGCTTTTGCTGAAGCTCGGCCATCAGATCGTTGATCTTTTTTGTCTCGGGAATAAAATAGGGTTTCCGTATGATATTTTTTAGTACGATATCTTCATTTCGGGCCAGCAGGGGTAGAATATCCTTGGCGTGGACGATGCCTACAATCTTATCGATCACATCGTCGTAAACAGGGATACGCGAGTAGCCCTCGGTTATCACCACATCTAATAATTCATCTTTTGGCGTATTGATATCCACACCCATGATCTTGGTGCGCGGCACCATGATGTTTTTTACCACACGCTCGTTGAAGTCAAAAACATTCTGGATCAGCTCATGCTCAGTTGAGTCAAGGGCGCCCGTTTGTTTGCCTTGGTCGAGCAGATACTGCAGCTCTTCTGAGCTGTGCGACGTTTCGCCCTGAACAGGAGAGATGCCTGTTAATTTCAAAATAAAATTGGCGAAACCATTCAGCACCCAGATCAGTGGCCTGAAAATCACAAAGAAAAAGCGCAGTGGCAACGAGATCGTCATCAAGGTGCGAACCGATCGCTGAATGGCAATCGACTTAGGAGCCAACTCGCCGAAGACAATGTGTAGTACGGTTATCAGCGTGAACGCAATGAAGCGGCTGACCGTAATAATGACGCCGGATTTAATTACTACGCCAAACGTGAAAAACAGGTTGAGCATTAATTTAGTAACAATATCCTGGCCCACCCATCCCAGGCCAAGCGAAGCAATGGTGACGCCTAACTGGGTCGCGGCGAGGTAACCGTCGAGGTTATGAAGAATGCCTCGGGCCACCTTTGCGACCGGGCTCCCGGTTTTTGCCTTGATCTCGACCTGCGAACCCCGCACCCTTACCATAGCAAACTCTGCAGCCACAAAAAAGCCGTTGAGCAAAACCAGGAAGAAGGTGAGTAAGAGATAATAACCGTTTATTTCGAGATCAGGCCCCATATGTTAATTATTGATAAACCGGGAAAGTAGATTTATATAATTCCAGGCCTTCATTTATCACTTTGAACGCATAACGTTTTCCGAGCAAGTGCTCAATCGTGACGTTTTTTCCTTCCAATTTTTTATAGTCCTTAAAGAACCGGACGATCTCCGTCATGGTATGCGGAGGCAGCTCAGACAGATCGTCGATATAATTTACCGACATATCATTCTTAGCTACCGCAATGATCTTATCGTCCTGCTCACCATTATCGACCATATGCATTACACCAATCGGTTTGGCGTCGATTATCGACATCGGGAATACGTCAATGGAACAAAGTACAAGAATATCGAGCGGGTCGTTATCATCACAATACGTTTGCGGTATGAACCCATAATTGGCCGGATACATTACCGATGAAAAGAGCACCCTGTCGAGTTTTAGGAGTCCCGAAGTTTTGTCGATCTCATACTTAGCTTTTGAACCTTTGGGAATCTCGATAATTGCGTGTACAATTTCAGGTATGTTTTCACCTGGTGAAACCTGGTGCCATGGATGCTGTGTGCTCATTTGAAGATTTCTATTTTAACTCATTAACTTTTGCGTCGCCCAGCCATCTTCGCCTGAACAAAGCTAACAGGAGCGGAATAGAGGTAACTACGATCAAGCCGAGTATAACATATTCTGTATAGTTCTTCAGCTGGGGATATTTTCTGCCCAAAAAATAGCCTGCAAGGGTGAAGGTACAAACCCAGGCAATGCAGCCTGTTATGTTATAAATCGTAAATTTTTTAATATCGAGTTTTACTACTCCTGCAAAGATAGGGGCAAAAGTTCTAATTATAGGGAAAAATCTACCTAAAACCAATGCCTTACCCCCATGTTTGGCATAAAAGGCCTCGGCGATGACCGCGTGATGCCGTCTGAAGAAGAACGTATTGTGTTTGTTAAATAACGATGGCCCTGCCCGATAGCCAAACCAGTAGCCCGTATAGTTGCCCAGTATGCCCGCGCCAATTAATGAAAAGACAAGTGTATAGATAGAAATATCGAATTTCCCTGTTGAACAAAGCAAGCCTGCCATGAACAGAAGGTAGTCGCCAGGCAAAAAAAAGCCAAAAAAAAGACCGGTTTCAGCATAAACCACCAGCAGCAAAAAGTAAAAACCTATGCTTATGATGGATTGCGCATCAGTCAGATTTTGCAGGTGTTGCCAGAAAGCGTCCATTCGGATATTTGTAAATCTACAAATATTAAACGGAATTTGTAATGTCTGCGTTACATAACACGATTTGCCGGATTTTATTGATTAGTCCGGAAGTCCGGAAGACGGGAAGTCCGAAAGTCCGGAAGATCGGAAGGCGCAAAGACCGGAAGTCCGGAATCGGCAAAGGGCGGGATAGGCAATACTTACAGCACAAAGAAAACTTAACGGGGACAAGTTCGCCAACGAGGCAATTTAGGCCACAATGTAATTCTCCTGATTATCTACGGGTAAACTCCGGGGGCCACACAATTATTCTGCTTCGGCCGCGCTAAAGAAGGCCAGAGATGATGGACGGAAAGATGCCGATCAGTATGGTTGCCAGCGCTCCCAGCCCCAGTACGAGTTTATAAAATACCGGTACCGTGAGCTCTCCGCGTTCGGTATCGCGGAAATACATTGCCACGATGACCCGGAAATAGTAGAATATGGCTATAATGGCATTTACGACTGCGAGTAATACCATTACATATTTGAAATGCAATAGAGCGCCGGAGAACATAAAGAACTTACCGATAAAACCGGCGGTAAGCGGTATGCCAGCGAGGGATAGCATGGCGATGGACAATGTGAGTGCTAAAAATGGATTCTTTTTTGCTAAACCGTCAAAACTTTCGAAGCTGTCGCTGCCATATTGCTGCCGAACCAATATCAGTGCCCCAAAAGCGATGATCGAGGCAATGGAATATGCGGTTGCATAAATTACCACCGAACTTGCTGACCCCGCCCCAAGCGCCACGATGGCAAACAAAAGGTACCCCGCATGAGAGATGCTTGAATAGGCCATCATGCGCTTAAAGTTTTGTTGATACAGGGCCGTGATGTTACCGATAAACAGGGTAATAATGGTTATGACAAGCAGCACCGGAACCCAAAAATCAGATACCGGGGCAAAACACGCGCTGAACAGCCGTAAGAAGGCAGCGAAACCGGCTGTCTTTACCACAGTCGACATAAACGCCGTGATCAATGTAGGGGAACCTTCGTACACATCAGGGGTCCAGAAATGGAACGGCGCTGCCCCGACTTTAAAGCAAAGACCAACTATGATGAGCAAAACCCCTGCATAAAACATTGTATCCACATTGTGCGGGTTACTTACTACCCAATTCCTGATGGCTTCGAGATTAAATGAGCCTGTTGAGCCGTAGATCAGCGTGATGCCGAACAACAGGAAACCCGTTGAAAAGGCGCCCATTAAAAAGTATTTTAAAGCCGCCTCGTTGGATGCAAAATCGGTCTTTTTGATACCGGCCAGGATGTATAGGCTCACCGACATGATTTCGATGCCGATGAATAGCATCACCAGGTTATAGAATGAAACCATCACGATGATGCCGGCCAGCGCGAACAATATAATTGCGTAATATTCTGCGATGTGACTGCTTATCCTTTCAAAATATCCTTTTGAAAGCAGTAATATCAATATCGTTGAGATGATGGTAATAGCCGAGAACACGACCGAATAATTATTGAATAGCATCATCCCTGTGTACACAGGCGTAGCGAGGTCCTGCGAAGTATACGAAGCGATGGTAGTGCCAAGCGCAGCCAGTAAACCAATCAACGTAACCGGTAACAATGCTTTTTGCACCTTGTATAAACCTAAGTATAGCAACAATAAGGGAAGGACGGAAAGGATTATTAAGGTACTCATGGTTTTACCTGGGAAAATTTAAGCGTTACGGTATGAACTAATTCTTTAACAGCTGCATCGGAAATATGAAGGATGGGCTGCGGGTAAATGCCAACGGCAATAATGAGCGCGCAAATAATCCCCAGCACCAGTGTCTCGGAACCACTAATGTCGGTGAACGTGACAGTGAGGGCATTCGTTTCGCCCTGCATTACATTTTTATACATGCGGAACATGTATACCGCGCCTAAGATCATGGTTAACCCGGCGACTACTCCCAGCCATTGATTAGCTTCGAAAACACCATTGAGCAACATGAACTCGCCGATAAAACCATTGGTTAACGGCAGGGCCACCGTACCTAAAACGATGATCAGAAATGCGATGGCAAATTTAGGGGCGACTTTTGCAATACCGCCCAACTCATCTATCCGGCGGGTATTTAAGCGGCGGCTGATGATATCCCAAATAAAGAACATCCCTACGATGTTAATGCCATGGCTTAGCATTTGTATCATGGCGCCCTGGACGCCGGAGTAGGTCCATGCGAATACACCTGCGGCGATCAAACCTACGTGTGCGATGGAAGAATAGGCGACGAGGCGTTTGCCGTCCTTACGCGTAAATGCAATAATTGAGGCATAGACTATTCCTATAATAGCCAGGATCAAAGGCGTGCTGAACCATTGTATGTAACCCAGCGGGAGGGTTGGGATCATCCATCGGATAACACCATATATACCCATTTTAAGCATAATGCCACCAAGCATCATCGTGCCGGCGGTGGGCGCTTCGGTATATGTATCCGGTTGCCAGGTGTGAAAAGGGAACAGCGGCATCTTTATGGCAAAGGCCAGGAAAAATGCCCAGTACACCCAGGATTGCTGGAGCGGATGAAGTGTTAAATTATAAAAATGGAATATGTCGTAAGTTTTTTCCGGGGTTTGCAGGTACAGGAAAATGATACCCACGAGCATAAACAGGGATCCCGAAAAGGTATAAATAAAGAACTTTAATGTGACGCGGATACGGTTTTGGCCGCCCCAAAGTGAACAGATGAAATAAATGGGTATCAATGCCGCTTCCCAGCCCACATAAAATAAAAATCCATCAAGGGCAGTAAACACCACCAGCATGCCGGCCTGCATAAACAGGATGAGGGCGTAAAAGACATTGGCGTTTTTGTATTGGTGCTGGTACGTGGTTAATATAATAAGCGGAACAAGCAAGGTGGATAGCAACACCATGATCATACTTATGCCATCAATGCCAACGTTAAAATAGATCCCGAATTTTGGTATCCAGGGGATATCCGTTACAAACTGGAAGGTGGCGTCGGGCACAAAGCGGGATAATAATATACCGGCAATTATTAATTCGACAATGGAAAATGTTAAAGCAGCATGTTTGGCCCAATTGTTTTTAAACAACAAGACAACTAAGGCAGCAATTACCGGCAAAAAAATTAATATACTAACCGTCATTTTATAATTTAAACGATAATCTTCTAAAATTTAACCACTATGCACAACAGTATGGAGATGATCCCCACCACCATCATAAATATGTAGAAACCCACGTTACCCGTTTGCAGCAGGCGCAACCCTTTACTCGCTTCAATTGTGCCTTTTCCCAACCCGTTAACGATGCCGTCAATGCCCAGTTTTTCAACGGTATTGTATAGAAATCCTGATAAAGCATCCAGCGGCTTACGGATCAGCGCATCGTAAATTTCATCAACATAAAATTTGTGATAGGACAGATTGGCCAAAGCCGGGCGTTGTTCGGTATCCGACACCGGAACGTGAGAATTTTTTACGTACTTAACGTAAGCATAAGCCAATGCAATTAAGGCCGCCGCAACGGAAATCACCATCAGCACGATGTCGGTCGCCCCGGCTGAGGCTTCCGGTTTTAATAGGGTTGCCGACCTTTGGAAAACAGGCGACAGGAAATGCTCCAGCCAATGATGACCGCCTAAGGATTCGGGAACACCGATAAATCCGCCCACTACCGAAAGTGCAGCAAGCACAATAAGCGGTATGGTCATGTTTGCCGGCGACTCGTGGAGGTGGTGTTCCTGCTCGTGCGTTCCGCGGAATTTTCCGTAGAAAGTGAGGTACAGCATCCTGAACATATAGAATGACGTGAACATGGCCGTAATTACGCCGATCGTGTACATGGTGGGGCTTTGCGTAAATACATGGGCAAGTATTTCATCCTTAGAGAAAAAGCCCGCAAACGGGGGAATCCCGGAAATTGCCAGCGTGCCAATGAGCATGGTAGCAAATGTTATTTTTAACTTGCCTTTAAGGCCGCCCATTTTACGCATGTCCTGCTCGCCGCTCATGGCGTGGATAACAGAGCCTGCGCCGAGGAAAAGCAGGGCCTTAAAGAACGCATGGGTGAGCACATGGAAAAATGCACCGGTATAGGCGCCCACACCCAGCCCTAAAAACATGTAGCCCAACTGTGAAACTGTGGAATATGCAAGTACTTTTTTAATGTCGGTTTGTGTTATGGCGATCAAAGCAGCTACAACGGCGGTCGCTAAGCCAACGATGGCTATTACGTGCATGGTATCGGGCGCCAGGGTGAACAATATATTCGACCGGGCTATCATGTAAACACCCGCGGTTACCATGGTTGCAGCATGGATGAGCGCGGATACCGGGGTCGGGCCGGCCATAGCATCCGGCAGCCATGTAAATAAGGGCAGTTGTGCCGACTTACCCACTGCACCAACAAACAGCAGGATGGTGATCAAAACATAGGGAGCGCCTACAAATTTGCCGGTTCCTGCATATGGGAAAATATCAGCGAAGTTGACGCTGCCGAAGTAATAAAGCAGCAAAAATATGCCAATGATAAAACCAAGATCGCCGATACGATTCATGATGAAAGCTTTTTTGGCAGCATCGGCATAGTCGGGATTGGTGTACCAAAAACCAATAAGCAGGTAGGAGCAGAGCCCGACGCCTTCCCAGCCGATAAACATCACCAGGTAGTTTGAACCCATCACCAATAATAGCATAAAGAAGATAAACAGGTTCAGATAGGAAAAAAACTTACCGAATCCTGCATCGTCCTTCATGTAACCTACTGAATACAGGTGGATCAGGAAACCGACGCCTGTAATTATGAGCAGCATTAAAGCGCTAAGCTGGTCGATCAGAAAGGCAAAAGACATCTTAAAATCAGCCCAGCCAAACCATTGGAACAAAGTAACACTCACAGGGCTGCCGGTGCTTTGCACCTGCAGAAAAACGGCTGCGCTAATTCCAAACGAAATCAATACCACCAGGCAGGCCAAAAAGCCAATGACACCCTTTGACAAAGTATTTCGACCGAGGCCGTTGATGATAAAACCGGCTAACGGCAGTACAGGAATAAGCCAGATAAGTTTGTCCATATGTGCTATCTCCGCGCAATCTCTTAAGCCCGCCGGCTTAGAAACGCTTTGGATTTTATTTAAAAACTTTATTAAAAACCTAAATTCTAAAATCCGAAATCGAATCCCGATAGCTATCGGGGCCGAAATCCGAAATCACAGCTCTACCACTTCAACCTGTTTAATACATTAATGTCTACCGAGCTTGTGTTTCGATAGATCATTACAATGATCGCCAATCCTACTGCCACTTCGGCTGCAGCAAGCGCCATAATAAAAAACACGAAAACCTGCCCGGTTGCGTCTCCCCTGTAAACGGAAAATGCCGCCAGCAGTAAATTGACTGAATTGAGCATCAACTCAACCGACATAAAAATAATGATGGCATTTCTGCGTATGAGTACACCGATCACGCCGATTGAAAAAACGATCGAACACAGTAAAATGTAATGGTTAATCGGTATCGCCTGGATATTTGTGGTTAACGTTTGCATCAGGTTGTTTTATGGTCTTTGGTTGCCAGCAGTACCGCGCCTACCATCGCTGATAACAGCAGAATAGACGATACCTCAAATGGCAACAGGTATTCGTTGAATAATATTTTCCCAAGGTTTTTTACCAATCCGAGATTGGGGTCGCGAAGTATAACGGGCTGAGATACTTTAAAGGCTTTCAAAGCCGCGAGTATGGTCATTAGAAAACAGCCGCCGCCGATAAAGCCGGCAATTTTTACCAGGTTTGATTTGCGGGGTTCCGACTCTTTATTCAGGTTGATGAGCATCAGCGTATAAAGGAACAGTACCAATATAGCGCCCATGTATACGATGAAATTTACGATAGCTAAAAATTGGGCATTCATTAAGATATAATGAATGGTAAAGGTGAAAAACGTAACAATAAGGTAAAGTATACTGTGTACAGGGTTTTTCGCAGTGATAACCAGTATCGAAAAAAATATGGACAAAAATGCGATGAAGTAAAATGTACTCATGGTTAATATCTACAAATACCTTTGCCTCTTAAAATTGATGGGCAAAGGTATAAAAGTTCTTTATTGATTTAAGGGAGCCTCTACTAATTTGTCTTTGCCATAAATAAAATCTTTCCTCAGGTAATCTGACGGAACGTGCGGACCATCGAGGTAAATCGCTTCCTTTGGGCATGCCTCTTCGCAAAGCCCGCAAAAAATACAGCGCAGCATATTGATCTCATACACAGCTGCGTACTTCTCCTCGCGGTATAAGTCCTCTTCACCTTTCTGACGCTCGGCGGCAATCATGGTGATGGCTTCGGCAGGGCAGGAGAGGGCGCACAAACCGCAGGCCGTGCAGCGCTCGCGGCCGTGTTCATCGCGTTTAAGCGAATGCATGCCACGGAAATTTTCCGAGTACTCGCGTTTCTCTTCGGGATACCTGATGGTTACCGGCTTCCGGAAAAAGTGCTTTATGGTAATTGCAAGGCCCTGGAATATTGCCGGCAAATAGATCCGCTCCATAAAATTGAGCGGCTTTGCTTCAAGTACTTTCCGTTTATTACTTAATGGTTCCATTAATAAGCTCCTCAATCTATTTTAAAAAAGTAATAACAAGTCCCGTAATAACGATATTGGCGATAGCCAGGGGGATCAGCACCTTCCAGCCCAGGTCCATTAGCTGGTCGTACCTGAAGCGGGGAATGGTCCAGCGCACCCAAATAAAAAAGAAAATAAAGGCAAATATCTTGATAAAAAGGGCGATTACGCCGAGTATGCTCACCCAATTTTCCGAAAGGCCCAAATGATGCATAAAGGGGAAGTTGTATCCGCCGAAATAAAGCGTTGCCATGACTGCCGACGATACAAACATATTGATGTATTCGGAAAACATGTAAAAACCCATTTTCATAGAAGAGTACTCTGTATGGTAACCAGCAATCAGTTCCGTTTCGCATTCCGGAAGGTCAAACGGAGAACGGTTAGTTTCAGCAAACGCACATACAATAAATATAAGGAAACCAAGCGGCTGGCTGAATGCGTTCCATGTAAACCAATGTCCATGCCAGAAGCCTGACTGCTGTTCGGCAATGTGCCGCATGCTAAGGGTGCCGGTAGTCATCAATAACGCAATGATAGACAAGCCCATAGCTATTTCGTAGCTGATATTCTGCGAAGCGGCCCTGACGGCGCCCAGTAATGAATATTTATTGTTTGAGGCCCAGCCGCCAATCATTATACCATATACCCCAAGCGAAATGACGCCAAAAATGTACAACAGGCCAACGTTGATATCGGCTACCTGCAGGTTAAACGTATAAGCGCCAATGGTGAGCCGTTGTCCCCAGGGAATAACGGCCGAACCGATACAGGCGGTTAATATGGCCAGCGATGGACCTGCGATAAACAAAAAGGGACTTGCATTGGTAGGAATAATTTCCTCCTTCAAAAACATTTTGCCGCCATCGGCCAAAGGTTGTAAAATTCCGAATGGCCCGGCCCGGTCAGGGCCTACACGGTCCTGCAAAAATGCCGCTACTTTGCGCTCAGCATAGGTGGAATACATGGCAATTACCAGGCTGACCAAAAAAATGATCACCACCAGCGCTATTTTAATTAATAACTCTGCTATTCCCATTATAAGCGTGTGTCTCGTTCAAACTGTTCTTTATTAGCTTCCTGCAATACCAGGTTTGTTTTTACTACCGGCAACGGTATGAAATCATAGTGATTGGAGCTGATAACCGATTTATCCGAAATATGTCGTGGCCCTTCGATCACCCAATCCGCTGTTTTCTTTTTATCAAAGCGGCAGGTATTGCAAATATATTCCTCCACCTCGCCATATTGGTCTTTGCGGGCAGTTACGCGCAGCACTTCTTCGCCTTTGTACCAAAGGGTAACCTTGCCATTGCAGCCCGGATGATCGCAATCCCGATGTGCGTCTACCGGTTTGGTAAACCATACCCTGTTTTTAAAACGGAAGGTTTTATCAGTAAGGGCGCCAACCGGGCATACGTCGATCACATTTCCTGAGAAATCATTATCAACTGCGTGTTGGATATAGGTTGATATTTCGGAATGATCGCCGCGGCCTAAAATGCCGTGATACCGGTAGTTGGTGATCTGGTCGGCGGTGAACACGCAGCGGTAGCAAAGGATGCAGCGCGTCATATGCAGTTGTATCTTGTCGCCAATGTCGATCTTTTCAAACGTGCGGCGGTCAAACTCGTAACGGGTTTTTACAGCGCCATGCTCAAAACCAAGGTTCTGCAGATCGCACTCGCCGGCCTGGTCGCAGATGGGGCAATCCAGGGGGTGGTTGATCAACAACATTTCGACAATTCCTTTCCTCGCCTCAATAACTTCGGGCGAAGTAATATTTTGAACCTCCATGCCATCCATTACCGTAGTGCGGCAGGATGCCACCAGTTTGGGCATAGGACGGGGATCTTTTTCGGAACCTTTGCTCACTTTAACCAGGCAGGTACGGCACTTACCGCCGCTATCCTTTAGCTTTGAGTAATAGCACATAGCAGGCGGAACAATATCGCCACCTATCTGCCTCGCGGCATTAAGAATGGTGGTTCCGGGTTCAACCTCAACGGCTATGCCATCTATAGTTACTTTCATTGATGTTATATTAAATTACGAAAGACGTCATCCAGTGATAGTTCAAATCCGGGCAGTATGGGCGTAGTAAGCTTATCACCCAGGGTCAGAGCCCGGCCTTCTGGGTTGAATTTTCCCTCGCTATTTAAAACGTATTTCACTAAGGAAAGCTCATCCGGGTAAACCATCCAGTATTCCTTCACCCCAAATTCCTCGTACAGATCGTATTTTATTTTTATTTCTTTTGAATTATTTCCTGGTGATAAAACCTCAACCACCAGGTCCGGAGCGCCCAGGCAGCTCCGCTGGTCAGTTATCTTTGCAAGGTCACAAATCACACACACGTCAGGCTGAACCACTGTTTTGACCTTTTTATCGCTTTTTTCATTCCTCACCAAACGGACATCGTACGGTGCAATGAAAACCCTGCATTGTTTGTCTTTCAGGAATTGATATATTTCGCCAAAAATGTTACCGGTCACAGTTTGATGATCCCCGCTCGGTGCAGGACACATCTTAAATATTTTCCCCCTGATTAGTTCCAGGCGCTCTTCAAAACGCCACGACACATAATCAGCGTAGGAATACGTTTTAGAAAGGTCCAACTCATCAATATTGTACATAGCCAAATTTATATCAGTTAGCCTGCAGTTTCCAGTTTTTGAAGCGGATCGGCATAATGCGCCAGCCCGTAATTCCTTGTCACCGCTTCAGAAGCATTGGTAACATGCCATTCAAATTCGTCCCTGAAATGGCGGATGGCGCTGGCCACGGGCCACGCAGCCGCATCACCCAGCGGACAAATCGTATTACCTTCAATTTTTTTAGAAACGTCAACCAGCAGGTCGAGATCGCTCAACTTGCCGTGGCCGTATTCCATGCGGTGCAGCACTTTTTCCATCCAACCCGTTCCCTCGCGGCATGGCGAGCATTGCCCGCAGCTTTCGTGGTGATAGAAACGGGTAAAGTTCCAGGTATTGCGAACGATGCACTGATCCTCGTCGAATGCGATAAAACCGCCCGAACCAAGCATGGTACCGCTTACAAAACCGCCGTCAGCCAGCGATTCGTAGCTCATTAGCCGGGGCTCGTTATTGATCGTTTTCAAAAATAAATTGGCGGGCAAAATCGGCACCGACGACCCACCGGCAACAACAGCCTTCAGGCGTTTGCCGTTTGCTATCCCGCCACAGAACTCATCCGAGTACAAAAATTCTTCAACGGGCAGGCCGAGGTCGATTTCATAAACGCCGGGATTTTTAACGTTCCCGCCTGCGGAGATCAGCTTGGTTCCGGTGCTGCGGCCTACGCCGATTTTGGCATATTCTTCGCCGCCTTCGTTGATAATCGGCACCACAGCTGCTATCGATTCGACGTTATTCACCACGGTAGGACAACCCCACAAACCGGCGATAGCCGGGAAAGGCGGTTTGATGCGCGGATTGCCGCGCTTGCCCTCTAACGACTCCAGCAAAGCGGTTTCTTCGCCGCAAATGTAGGCTCCAGCCCCGGGCTGGACGTATAATTCCAGATCGTAACCGCTGCCTAAAATATTTTTGCCCAAAAAGCCTGCATTTTTTGCTTCGGCGATGGCTTTTTCGAGTATCCTGATCTGCGGCATCATTTCGCCGCGCACATAGATATACGATGTTTTTGCCCCCAGCGCAAAGCTGGAAACGATCATCCCCTCAATCAGCAAATGCGGGATATAATTCATCAGGTATCGGTCCTTAAATGTACCGGGTTCCGATTCGTCGGCGTTACAAACCAGGTAGCGGGCAACACCTTCCGGTTTGGCCAGGAAACTCCATTTCATTCCCGTTGGGAAACCTGCTCCCCCGCGACCGCGCAAGCCCGATTTCTTTACTTCATCCACAACCGCATCGGGCGTCATGGTTTTTAAAGCTTTTTCAACCGAAGCATAGCCGCCTTTTTTGCGGTAAACATCAAAGGTGTTAATTCCTTCTACCTTAATATGCTCTAACAATAATTTGCGTGCCATTACGGTTTAATAAATCTTTTTGGTTAGCCTGTAATAGTTCATATGCCTCAAAATGTACCCTGCAAAAACAAAAAGGACAAACAGAATCATCGATATTACCTGTGTTCTGAAAACGTCCGTGACAAATACCATGAGAATCAGCACAATTGCCCACAAAATATCTGTCAACACTAATTTTCTCCTGGTCATGCTAATATATCCTTTTGGTTAGCTTGTAATAGTTAATATGCCTTACGATACACACTGCAAAAGTTATGATCACCAGCAGCTTTAAAAATACGGGTGTTTCGCTAAAGCCCCCGTTTGTAAAATTCATTACACCCACAGTAGCGGCCAAAACCAAATCCGATATGATTAAAGTAGACCTCGTGACAATCATTTACCTGCATCGATCATTTAGCTTTTGTCCGCAAATCAGCGATCAGTTTGTCAACTGATTCGTTGGTTAAATTTTCGTAAAACGTGTATTCGGGGCCAATTTGCAATACCGGGCCGTATCCGCATGCTGCCAGGCATTCCACCCCTCGCCAGCTAAAAATGCCGTCGGCTGTAACTTCGCCCTCTTTAACGCCCAACTTTTCTTCAATATGATCCATTATTTTTTCGGCCCCCACCAGGCAGCATGGACCGGTGCGGCAAACTTCCAGCATATATTTGCCTTGCGGGCGTAAAAAATACATGCTGTAAAACGTCGCTACCTCGTACACCTCGATGTCCTTCAGGTCAAGGTACTCTGCAACTTTATCCATCGCCGGCACGCTTACCCACCCAAATTCCGCCTGTACCAAATGCAAAATAGGCAACAAGGCCGACTTTTGCTTTCCCTGGGGATAACGGCTTACAATTTCGTCAAACTTACTGACCAGCGCTGCTGAAAATTCAACCGGCGCATAGGTTTCTTCAACTTTAAGCATCTAACTCTCCCGCTATAACGTTTAAGCTACTCATATTGATAATCGCATCTGATAAAAGCATTCCGCGGCTCATGGGTGCATACATCTGGTAATTGATGAAACTGGGCCTGCGGAAGTGCAACCTGTACGGCGAACGGCCACCGTCGCTCACCAGGTAAAAGCCCAGCTCGCCGTTGGCGCCCTCAACCGAATGATAAACCTCGGTTTTTGGCGCCGGAATTTCGCCCATCACTATTTTGAAGTGATAGATGAGGGCCTCCATATTGTTATAAACATCTTCCTTAGGCGGCAAATAAAAGTCCGGCACATCTGCATGGAAAATGTCGGATGGCTCCTTCTCTATTTTTTCCAAAGCCTGCTCTATAATGCGCATGCTTTGCCACATTTCTTCATTCCGCACCAAAAAGCGGTTGTAAACATCGCCGTTCGTTCCAACCGGCACCTCAAAATCAAAGTCTTCATAGGAACTGTAAGGGTTCATCACCCTTACATCATAGTCCACCCCGGCAGCGCGTAATATAGGACCACTCCAGCTGTAATTCAGCGCGTTCTCAACAGTTACGGCCGCTACGTCCCTTGTTCGGTCAATAAAGATTCGGTTACGGTTAAACAGGGCTTCAAATTCCTTCAACACGGGCGGAAATTCTTTCAAAAATTTACGCAGCTTGGCAAAAGCGATGGAGTTAAAATTCCTTTCAAAACCACCGATGCGGCCAATATTTGTGGTCAGGCGCGAGCCGCAGATCTCTTCGTAGATCTCGTAAACGGCCTCGCGGTATTCCATCATGTACAGGAAACCGCTAAACGCGCCTGTGTCGACGCCTAAAATCCCGTTGCAAATAATATGATCGGTTATCCGGGCCAGTTCCATGATGATTACCCGCAGGTAGTCAACCCGTTTTGGCAGTTCTATCCCGAGTAGCTTCTCAACCGTCATGTGCCAGCCCATGTTATTGATGGGTGATGAACAATAGTTCAGCCGGTCGGTTAGGGGAGTGATCTGGTAGTAGGGGCGATGTTCGGCAATTTTTTCAAAGGCACGGTGTATGTAGCCTATGGTTGATACGCCGCTAATGATCCGTTCCCCGTCTAACTGGAGCACATTCTGGAAAACGCCATGTGTGGCGGGATGTGTCGGCCCTAAATTAAGGGTCGAGGGTTCGGTTTGCGGGTCGTTATCTATATATACCGGGTGGTTGCGCATTGCTTTTTATCTTCCAAAAAAATAATCTTTTTTATCAACACGATTCGGGTCTTCCAGCGGGAATTCTTTCCGCATCGGGAAAGCGGTCATATCGTCGACATTCAAAATCCGGCGCAGGTCGGGATGGCGGTCAAAAATTACCCCAAAAAAGTCATAAGTTTCACGTTCCATCCAATTGGCGCCGTGCCATAAACCGGTGGCCGTAGGGATGTGTACATCGTCACCTGCTAAAAACACTTTTATCCGCACTCGAACGTTGTTTACCAGGCTGTGCAGGTGATAGATCACCCCGATAGGCTTTTCCTGTTCGGGGTAATGAATAGCCGTCAGATCGGTCAGGTAAATAAACTGCAATTCGGGGTCGTTTTTCAAAAAGTCCAGCAAGTCAATTAGCTGTTCCCTCTCCGTTTCAAAGGTGAGTAAGCCAAAGGGCTCGCTAACCGAAGTCACCTTATCCGCAAATTCTGCAGAAATTTTAGCCAGTAAGTCCTCGTTTGAAATTTTGCCCATTATTGAATTCCGTATGAAGCTAAGAGTTTTTGGTATTTCGGTTCGTTGCGGCGGCGCAGTGTTTCGGTTTTAACCAATTCCTGTATCTGCATAAAGCCGTCGAGTACGGCTTCGGGACGCGGCGGACAACCGGGGATGTAAACGTCAACCGGTATTATCTCGTCAATTCCCTGCAGCACCGAGTAAGTATCGAATATGCCGCCGCTGGATGCGCAGGCGCCCATGGATAATACCCAGCGGGGTTCGGCCATTTGCAAATAAACCTGGCGCAAAACCGGGCCCATTTTTTTGGAGATAGTGCCCATTACCATCAGCAGGTCGGCCTGGCGGGGCGAAAAGCTCATCCGTTCGGCACCAAATCTTGCAATGTCATAATGGGAAGCTGCCGTGGCCATAAACTCGATGCCGCAGCACGAGGTGGCAAAAGGCAGGGGCCATAAAGAATTTGCTCTTGCGATGCCCAGCACCTTATCCGCCGTGGTGGCGAAAAATCCAGCTCCTTCAACTCCGGCCGGGGCGTCTACTAATTGAATTTCACTCATGATCTATATAATACAAAATCCCATCCAATTTTATGGCCTGAACCTTGATCCGCAAACTTTGAGCTCAAATAATCTAAAAAAATCCGAACGCTCATTTAATCGCGGCAGGATGGCGCTTTTCATGACAAATTTACAACATTTAGTATGTAAGAAGTACACAATGCAATCAGGCAAATATATTTAGAATCAGTCTAAACAGGTATTGGCGGGTGTCGCTTCAGCCACTCTTTTTGCACCATTTAAAGCTACCCTCCGCGAATTGGGTAGCCCGCCAGCCGGCGGGGCAAAAATGTCCTTTTTTGTCTATTTCTACAAACGGGTAGCCTCTACGAGGCATTGATTTGTAAGAATGGTTTACTTGTGTCCACCCGGTAGGGTAGCTATCGGGACAATACTCACCACTGACCATGCCAACTGCATACTACCAACTGCCCACTGCCAACTGCCTTCAGTCCCAGTCCAATGCGCCTTTTTTTATCACATAGATGAAACCGAGCAGCAATGTACCCATAAAGATAAACATCTCGATCATGCCCTGGCTGCCCAGGTCCTTAAAGTTTACCGCCCAGGGATACATGAATATCACCTCGACATCAAACAATACGAACAGGATTGCTACCAGGAAGTATTTGATAGAAATAGGTGTACGGGCGTTCCCGATCACTTCGATACCCGACTCGAACGGTGTTAACTTATCCTTTGTTTTTCGTCTTGGCCCTATTTTGTGGGTTACAATCATGGTGGTAACCACGAAACCTAAAGCCACAAGCATCTGGATGATGATGGGAAGGTAATTAACTGGCAAACTTTGTGCTTCCATGCTGCAAATATACAAACGGATGTAAAACATAAAAGCCTTCCGTACAATTATGGAAGGCTTTTATAATTATTGTAATGGACGGCGGCTATTTACTCTTTCCCGCGGTGGAGAAATAGTAGGTTACCCGCGCATCCGTCGGATCGAGCTCTTTCGCTTGATTAAAATAACCCATGGCCTTTGCATGATCTTTATCTTTAAATTCTGCGTAATTGCCTAAATAGGTATAGGCGTCTACTAAATTCGATTTAATGTCATCCGCGGGCGTTCCGCCTTTTGCCAATATTAACTGTATGTATTGTTCGTAGAAAGGTTTGGCCAACCCTTTGATATTATTACGGTCGCCGGAGTCTTCAAAATCTTTGACCTGGGCTTGCAAATAGACTATGGCGGCATTCGGGTTGGGTACCTTACGCTCCACATAAGTGAGTGCCGAATCTGATTTTGTTAGCAGCGTGGAATCGGGTTTCATGGTTTTTACCGTTTGAGCTTGACGGGCCTGCGCCATATATGCCTGGTAATAGCTGTATCCCTCGTGGAAATGATCCATCAGTTTTGCAAGGCGCGAGTGTTCGGCATATACGTGATAAGCATCGCCTGCTTCCTGGAATTTTTTCAAAGCATATAAGCTGTTTGCAATTTCACCGTAAATATCTACCTGCGTAGTATCCAATGTCAATGCCTTCCGAAGGTTCATGATGCCAAGCGAATCGTTCTTTAAGGCGATTTCTATACGTCCTAAATACAGGTAGTCCGAAGGCAACAGGCGTTTTGGATCGGCCTCGGTCACCCATTTGGTCAGCGCGCTTAAGGCTGTTTGATAATCTTTATTCTGGTATGCTGCGTAACCGAGGTAGCGATACACCCTTAGGTTACTTTTGGCTGAAGCAGAAAGGTCCTGCGCTACTTTTTGCAGGGTCACGAAATCCTTGGTCCTGATCAGGAAGTCGGCATAGCGCATCTGCGATTCAACAGAATAATCGGTCAGGCTGATGAATTTTTTATAATTATCCGCCGCCTCTTTAACCTTCGCATCGTACAACGATGGGTCGGAGCCGGCCTGCCTTAAAGCAGTTTCGGCCCATTCGCGATAAGCGGGTCCGTAGTTAGGGTTAGCGGTTATTGCTTTCTGGAACTGCTGGTAAGCGCCGTCATAATTGTCGGCAAATCTCCAGAGAACGCCCTCTGCAACATTGGCAGCAGGAGAGTTAGGATCGATGGCTAATGCTGATGAATAAGCATTATAGGCATCAGTGCTTTTTAACTGTGAGCGGTAGGCATCGCCGAGGGCGATCAAAACGTCTATATCGCGGGGATTGGCAAGTTTTCCCTGGTTCAAAATAGTGATGGCTGCGTTGGCATCGGCCGGCGCTACCGCCGATCCGTTCGGCCCAACAGCGCTGCCGCTCACCGGCAGTAAATAGCTCAAACCAACGTAAAGAAACGGCGTACTGTTCTTTTTGCCTGCAAGCGATATTGCGGTATTGAAATTAGTAGTAGCTGTTGCGTTGTCCTTTTCAATATGAGCAACGGCGCCCAGCCCGGCAAAATTTAATGCCGACTTACCGTTTACATTTATACCCTTGTTAAACACGGCCTTTGCCGAGTCGATGTAGTCCTGCTTGAGGTAGACCCATCCCAGGTAAAAATAATTTTCGTCCTTGTCCGCTTGTGTCGTCGTAAGCGTTTTCAGCATGGATTTTGCCTTCTGGTATTGCTCGGCGTCGATCGCTTTCTTAGCATCGTCTAAACTTTGTGCGAACGCTGACGAACCTAACAGTAACAGTCCCAAACCAGCGGCGGCCATTTTTTTGATCATTTTCATCGCAGTATTCTTTTCGTTGTTTTAATGGAGCCCTAATGGCACTCCCCGGCTTTTATTAAATTATAATCTTTGTTAATTAGGGGCCTCATTGCGGGTGCGTAGCTTCGTCTGGTCTTTAAACCAAAGCCATCACCGGTTTAATTCGTTTGTATAAGCGTTAACTACTAATTTACAATTAAATTGTCAACACTTGCAACAATGTTTCTTTAATCTAATTTTTTGCGTCATATAAGGTAATTGTATTTGCTACACTACCGTTTTGCAATATTATATTTTTTTAACCGATTTTACATGAACAAGTTAAAACAAGTTTATACAAAATAATCAACTGCAACTATTGTTTTATTTATTTTACAATATTGATTTGTCTGCCGGGTATGTTGTCAGGCAAAAGACCCGACTTTTCGATGATCCTTTGTCCGCGGTCGCTTCTAAGGAAAAAATCAAATTCCATGCCTAAACTCATTGCGCCGGCGCAGTTTATCATGTACAAATTGCGGGTAAGGGGGTATTGCTTTAAGGCAAGCGTGGTTTGCGACGGCGTAAAATATTGGTCGGGCGTTTGTTTGCCCGTATCATCTTTAACGGCAACAATCTTTACATTATCTACGGCATCCGCATAATCCTTATCCGGATCATCAAGCCAGCTGAAGCCCGTTATACCGATAGCGTCTGCATGGCTACTGACATATTTGATCACCTCTTTATTCGACTTCAAAGAAAAGATATTTTTTTGTTTTAGCGCGCTATTCCCTGACAATTGCTTTAAATACCTCACCAGTCCCGAGTTCGGATTGTCGAAGATGATATTTTTATCCTGTTTCGCTTCGCCGTTCAGCATTTTCTTTATTTCGCTAACGGTAATCATTGTGTCGTTGGAGGCTTTGTTAACGATAATGGCGATGGCGTCGATAGCGAAACGGGTGGTCACCGGCCGGAGCTGGTGGTCGTATAGCGTCTTATTTTCCTGCGGGGTCAACTCGCGTGAAACAAGCGCAACCCGTACGCTATCTTCCAGCAGCATGTTGAAGGCATCATTTTCGGGTGCATATAATATCCTGGGATGTACTTTGTCATTAAGTGCCTTAAAAATATACAGCTCGTCATCGACGATGGGCTGTAGTGATTCGTCAACAACCATTGCCGAACTGTCGGAACTGAAGTGCCCGGATACTACTGTTTGTGTTTGATGTCTGCAGCTTTGAGCAGCCAAAAGCAAAGTCATTGTAGCCAGTATCCGGCCTGAACTATAATTCATCTTCCTTTTTCTTTAGTAAGCGCGAGAACCGTAATATAGCGTAGATAATGATTAACGACCCGAATGCAATCTTTTGGTATTGCGGCAAGTTGGGAAACAGGGTGTTATCAAATATTACCATCACACCCCAGCCGAAGACCACAACAAACAGGATAGCCCCTAAAATAAGCAAAAATCGCCTCGGGAGCGATTTTTGCCTTCTATTACCTGGTAACATTTAAATTTTATTATTCCTCAGACAATGTAAAGTTGATCGGAACGCTATAAGCAACGCGCACAGGACGACCATTTTGGATGCCCGGTTTCCAGTGCGGAGAAGCTTTAATAACGCGTACCGCTTCTTCGTCGCAACCATCGCCAATTCCGCGGGCAACTTTAACATCGGTTAGAGAACCATCTTTTTCGCAAACAAAACTTACGATAACCCTGCCTTGCGTATTGTTTTCTCTTGCCACTGCCGGATACCGGATGTTTTTTGCCAGGTATGCTGCAAACTTATCCAATCCTCCCGGAAATTCTGGAACCTGCTCAACCGAAGTAAAGATCTTGTTTCCATCGTCTTCGGTAACCTTGGTATCGGCGTTTCCAACCGGTTCATCGATGGTTACATCGGCGTTTTTATCACCTTTCAGGTTTTTTTGACCCGGGTCGGCAATTTTCAAATCTTCAATTGTTGGCGGTTTTTCCTTTACCTCAACGTCGGGTTTAACCACAGGAGGAGGGAATTTTACCTGGTCAACCTTTGGTTTTGGCGGTTCCGGCGGCGGGGGTGGAGGTGGTTTTTTAATGTCCACGGGCGGCGGCGCCAGTACCACATTGGTGATCTTTATTTTTTCTTTGGCTTTAGGAATAAAGCCTGTAATGAAGTTGATAATAGTATTGGCAGATATGATCGCAGCAAACACGATAACGGCAATAATAAGGGCGGTGCGGGCATTCCTGCCGTTGTCCTTTCTTAATTCGTAAGCGCCATATGCTTTGTTGCGGCCTTCAAATACTACATCAATCCATTGCTGGTTAAATATATCTAATTTTGATCCTAACATTTTTTTAGGCTTTAATATTAATTAAGGTGATGTAATGTCTAAAAATTATTAATAAATCCCATTCTTTTTAAGATCATCAACTTCCATAGGCAATATTTTTACGATTGCGTAGATATGGATGTTGGTGATGCTCATTTCGTCAAGCGTGGCAACCAGGTTATTGTAGGTGGACTTATCGCTGGGGTGTATCAACACTTCCATCGTGTTATCCGGTGCTGCATGCGTGGCGGCAACCACCTTGGCGTTGTCAATTAACGCTTTACGTATGCCGCTTGCCCCATAGCCATCTACTGTTGGCGGGGTTTTTCCGGGCTCGCCCATATACCATTCCACTTTATCATGGCTTCCGAGCACTATCGTCATCGTTCGACTGGCCGCTACAGGCAATTGGCTGGTTTTTACTGAGTTATCAGGCATTACCAGGTTCATCGCCTTTGGCTTGTTGAGGGTAGTGGTATACATAAAAAAGGTGATCAACAGGAAAGCAAGGTCAACCATGGCCGTTAAATCGACGCGTGTTGAGGCTTTCTTACTCCTGATCTTCCCGCCTTTATGTTTACCCCCTCCGGAGGTATCTAATTCTGCCATTTTTTTATCTTTTGCTAGGCGCTGTTTTCAGCGCGGTGATTAAATCAAACTTGAATAGCTTTTGTTTCTCTAAACAGGATATTACCAAATTGATCTCCGGGTACTGTTCTTTGGAATCGCCTTTGATCGACATTTGCAAGTCTTTATCGTGCAGCAACTTTTCAGCCTGCCGTGATTTATATATCCAGTTAAACAATTCGTTGTTGTTGGTAGTATCTGCCGGAATACCCGTCTGGACAAAGTTTTTCAACTCATCGGGCGGTGTGTCCAGGAAAGCTTTCATACTCTTCATTGGCACCCCGAATACCTGCGTCAGCGAAAACCTTTGGATTTCTTCTGGCGTAAAGGGAACATTGTATGCCGTCCCCATGTCTTTTAGCACTTCAGCGCGTACATCCTGCTCTGTTACCGAGAAAAAAAGCTTATCGCCGCCAATCGAAACCGTCATCATGTTCGCGTCAGCCACTGGCGCCATATTGGTCGACGGCGGCACGGTGGCATGTGAGGGGTCGTCAATTTTTGGTTTTGCTGTTAATATAAAAAAGGTAAGCAACAGGAACGCAACATCGCACATGGCGGTCATGTCGATAGCCGTGCTCTTCCTGGCGACTTTTACTCTGGGCATAGTTGTTTATTTTAATAATAAATGTATAAGTGAATTATACTATCCCCGTTTACAGGTCAACACCATGTTAACGAGTAAACGGGGTGAAAACTAAGCAATAGCGCGCCGTTACTTATTTTTATGCGATGCAGCAAAAGTTTGAACAATGCTGAAACCAGTTTCGTCAATTGCGTAGGTCAGCTTGTCAATTTTTGATGTAAACACATTGTACATAATGATGGATATCGCAGAGGTACTGATACCTAAAGCGGTGTTGATTAGCGCTTCGGAAATAGATGTAGACAACTCGGTGGTGTTTGGCGCGCCGGATGATGCCAGCGTTTTGAAGGCCTTGATCATACCAACAACTGTACCTAACAGACCGGTTAATGTACCGATAGACACCAGGGTTGCAATAACCGTAAGATTTTGCTCCAGCATCGGCATTTCAAGCGCGGTTGCTTCTTCGATGTCCTTTTGAATAGCCAGCGTTTTCTGGTCGACATCCAAACCTACTTCGTTTTCCATTTCGCGGTACTTCTTCAAGCCCGATTTGATCACATTGGCTACTGAACCTTTTTGTTTGTCGCATTCCGCAACGGCTCCGTCGATATTACCGGCGTTAAGAAAACTCTGAACTTTTCTTACGAACACGTCAACACTGCCTGTTCCCGAAGCTTTGCCTATTACCACAAAACGTTCTATGGAAAATGTAATTACGATTAAAAGATACGACATGATCAACGGTACGATAGTCCCCCCTCTGTGCACTGTTCCATAATAATCGGTAGGCTCGGCGGAAGTATCGCCTCCCGTAAAGTGGCTTGGATCGCCTAATATGAAAATGAAAATCAGGATTGCAACTACAATACAGATTGGAATAGTGAGCGTCGCAAACAAGCCTGATGAGCTTGCGCTTTCTTTTTTAACAGGAGTCGTTGGTTTTGTTGGTGCGTTTGCCATTACTTTAGTTTTTAGTTTTATAAATATTAAGTTAGTTAAATGCGATTTATTAAGCGAGTAACAAAAATAGAATATTAATGAATTAAACAAACATTTTATGTCGCTCTTTATTATTTTTTAGTAAAAACTTTAAGAAGTTAATATTCAGGGCAGATATTAAAGCGTTTAAAGTTGATCGTGAATTGCACTGATGCAATTTTTTACAATAAAACCTAATTTTTTTAATAATAGCAAGTAATAGCCTATAAAAATTATGTTACTAAACTGTGACACTAACGTTGGGGCCTGCATTTACAATATCCGCAGTGACAAAATCTGTATAACGCTCAAAGTTTTTAACAAATGCCAATGCCAGCTGATTGGCTTTTTCATCGTAAACGGCGCCATTTGCCCATGTGTTTTTAGGATCGAGCAATTGGTCGGGCACGTTGGGGCAGGTTACCGGCATCTGAAGATTGAAAACCACGTGCTCGGTGAAACTCACATTGCAGAGTTCGCCGGTTAAGGCAGCCGTTATCATTGCCCGGGTATATTTCAGCCTGATCCGCTTGCCTTTACCAAAAGCCCCGCCCGACCAGCCGGTGTTCACCAGCCAAACGTTTACCTCGTGGTCTTTGATCTTCTTGCCGAGCATCTTTGCGTAAGTTACCGGGTTTAACGGTAAAAATGCTTCGCCGAAACATGCCGAAAATGTCGCTTTCGGTGCTGTTATTCCATCTTCGGTACCTGCAAGTTTTGCGGTATAGCCGGAAATAAAATAGTATATCGCCTGTTCCGGCGTCAGTTTTGAGATCGGAGGCAATATGCCGAAAGCGTCGGCCGTAAGAAAAAAGATGTTTTTTGGCGATGCACCAATTGACGGCGAAACGGCATTCGCAATATTAAACAGGGGATAGGCAATTCTTGTGTTTTCGGTTTTGGCAATGTCAGAAAAGTTTACGCTGCGGGTACCCGTAAAAAAGTTGGTGTTCTCTACCAGGGCCCCAAACCGTATGGCGTTGTATATCTGCGGTTCTTTTTCGGGCGTCAGATCAACGCATTTGGCATAGCAGCCCCCTTCAAAGTTAAATATGGTATAGTCGCTCCAGCCGTGCTCGTCGTCGCCGATCAGCCCGCGCTCCGGATCAGCGGAAAGGGTAGTTTTCCCGGTCCCGGAGAGGCCGAAGAAAAGGGCTGTATCGCCTTTTGCGCCGGTGTTGGCTGCGCAGTGCATCGGCAGTACATTTTTTTCAGTAGGCAAAATAAAGTTCAAAGCGGAAAAAATACCCTTTTTTATCTCCCCTGTGTAGCCGGTTCCTCCAATCAGGATTATCCTCCTGCTGAAATTGATGATCGAAAAGTTATGCTGGCGGGTGCCGTCCACAGCTGGGTCGGCTTTAAAGCCTGGCGCGGCTATCACGGTCCATTCCGGTTCGGGGTTGGTTTTAACCAGTTCGGGGCGAATAAAAAGATGGTAAGCAAACAAGTTTTGGTAAGCCGTTTCGGTAACCACACGGATGTCAACGTGATATTTTTCGTTGGCGCAGGCGCATGCATCGCGCACGAAAATGTCGCGCCCGCTCAAATAGCCCGTCACTTTTTGTAAAAGCCGGTCGAAAGCGGCGCTATCGAATTTTAAGTTAACGTTACCCCAGTGCACTGTATCATGGGCGATCTCATCGTCGACGATGAAGCGATCTTTCGGGGCACGGCCGGTGAATTCACCTGTATCCACCGCCAGCGCGCCGTTGTCGGTTAAAACGCCTTCGTTTCTTTTTAAGGCTTCTTCGATAAGTTCAGCGGGAGATAATTGGTACAAAACATGCACCGCCCGATCAAGTGAGATATAACTTAGATCGGGAACCTGGTTAGAACGGTTTCTCATTAAAATAGCAAAATTGGTTGCCGCAAAATTCCCAATTTATACACTAAGAAACAAGAAAAACAAAATATTTTTTACATAATGTATATTTTACACACTATATAATTAATTGATAATCAATACTTAATAATTAAAAAATAAAAATATTGAATACACTAAGTTGACTTTTTTACAGGACTGGAAAGGGCATTGGCCCTGTCGCTGGAAAGTGAGATGGGGCTTATTGTGGCGGCACTGGCGGTTATTGACGCGCTCTATTAACTCACCTCCCGCACGTGCGGGACTGCGCTCCTTCACTCTCCCTACCGCGGGCGGTAAAGAGGTTTGAAGAAAATTTACGTTAAAAATTGATATCCCACGTGATATACTGCTTCCTTCTTCGTCTGTACCACTGCAAACTGCCACCGCCAACTGCCTACTGCAAACCGGAGTCATCCCCCCGCCTTTTTTGCCTTATAGCCGACGGCGGTGAGCAGGGTAAGTATCTTATCCCTGAAATCGCCCTGGATCAGTATTTCCATTTCTTTTACCGATCCGCCGACCCCGCATTTTGATTTTAGCGTTTTACCAATGACTTCCAGATCGGTCTCCCTACCGATAAACCCGGTTACGCGCGTCACCATTTTGCCGCCGCCTTTCCGGTCGAGATAAATTTTGAGGTTTTGCTGCTGAGGGGGGAGGGTTGCAGCTGCCTCATTACTATCCGCTTTGTATTCAAAGTGAG
>Ga0206864_1031_pt1 | contig 52593 bp, 38 predicted proteins | sample Alteio_BWOrgCont_42_FD_152632 | JGI IMG/M metagenome (GOLD analysis project Ga0206864, IMG submission 152632) | Enriched cells from forest soil in Barre Woods Harvard Forest LTER site, Petersham, Massachusetts, United States -... | ecosystem: Environmental > Terrestrial > Soil > Temperate forest >...
GTAGGCTGAACCGTGTTGCCAAAATAATATAAGTTTATGTACTGCTGCTGTGCGATGTTGTAGGAAATATTAGCCTGTGGCGCCCAGTTTACAAAATTTCTTTTAAGTACGCTGCCGGTAACTTCATCGGTTTGGTTAAAATTTACGCTGGATACCTTTGTCCCAAAATTCAGCGTGATTTTTTTCTTTTTATAATTCAATATGGCCCCTACCTGGTTGGATAATTCGTTCAGTTTATAATCATCACTTAAGGAGTCGACCATTATATTGTAAACACCCGGCGCCGATGGATTAAATGATTGCAGGTTAGATGTGCCATTGTCAACGCCAAAGCCGTAATTAAAGATGGCGGAGAATTCTTTCGAGAGTGGTTCGGTATAGGTAAGGTTTGTTTTTACAGCCAAACTTTCTACACTGCTTTTTTTGTATTGATTAATAGTTTGGCTGCTGTCGATCTGGCCCGTAGGGGCGTAAAAATTAGCCGTTGAGTTCAGGTAACCATCGGAGTTGGTTTGGTTTTCGGACAAGCCCACCAAAAATGACAGGGTGCGGCCTTTTTTCCTGAACTTTTTGGTATAAAAAGCGCTTGCATCCAATAGCTGCGTATTATCCTTGTTGTCAATATCGCGGTCATCATTATTTAACAAAATACCATTGCCATCCTCGCTTGATGCGGTGTAGTCGCTTTTGGCATGGGTGTTTTTCAGCGTCCCGGCAACATTGATCTTTAAATTCGAAGTTGTGTCGAGCTTTATTTGATAAGTCAAATCAAGTTTCTGCCTGAACATAAAGTTATCAGATGTTTGATTTGAGTTGCTGTTGATGATTCCGGCGGGCAGATTATTTTCGGTTAACGTATTGCCGGTTCCGTCGACCTCCAGCGAACCAATTTTATAGTTAGCGTTAATGGACTGGTTATCGTTGTCCCACTTCCCATCATAATGTAAACCGCCTGTGCGGGCGAGCGGCGTGCCCTGCCCGTTGTACTGCCCGTTGAATGAATCGAGGCCATCGTTATTACCGCTAAATGAGATATACATCCCTCCGTCGTCTCCAAAGGTTATATTATCCGATGTGCCATATTTTTGATCATCCTGCCATCCTAAACCGGTTTTCCCATCATCGCCCACGATGGCATAAACAGCAAATTTTTCTTTCGCCTTAAACATATTAAATAATAGTTGCCCTTCGTAATAGCCATCCGTACCATCGCCGGCAGCAGCTTTACCAAAGTAGCCATCCTTTTTATCGGCTTTCAACTGGATATTGATAGTTTTTGTTTTTTTGCCATCATCGATACCGGTAAAGCTTGCCTGGTCGCTTTTTTTATCATATAACTGCACTTTGTCAACCATATCGGCGCGGATATTTTTTGTTACCAAGGTGGGGTCATCGCCAAAAAACTCTTCGCCATCAACCAGTACATTGTTTACCTGTTGACCCTGTGCCGTTATCTTGCCATTTTGGTCAATCTCTATGCCCGGCAATTGCCGCAAAAGGTCCTCTACTTTGTCATTGGGCTGTATTACATATGCCTTTGCATCAAATTCCGTGGTATCGCCCTTTATTTTTATGCCCACCCTTTTGCCCTTTATGATTACGTCGGCCAGCAGTTTTGCCTTGAGCTGCATATTTAAAGCCCCAAAATCATGGGAGTGGTGCGCGGAGTCTAAAGTGAAATGTTCCACATAATCGGCATAAGTAGGCCGGGTAAGCAGCAGTATATATTCGCCCCCGGAGAGGTTATTGAGTTCGAAACTGCCATCGGCCCCGGCGCGCGTAAATGCCCGCAGGATGGAGTCTTTGGCATTCAAAACGATCACAGCTGTATTCACCAGTTTAGCTTTTGCAGCGGTATCCACGATCACTCCCTTAACCGACCAGGTATTTTGCGCACGCAGCGATATTGAAAAAAAGAAGCAAAAAAGGAATAGTAAAAGTGTGGATCTCATAAACAAGGTTCAACAGACCAATGTATAACTAAATCTTTAGTAATCAAAAGACTTTGTCAAACATTAACATTTATTAACGTAAATATCCTTGCTACTGTACACTGGCACGAAAAAAGTCGGAAAGTCGGAATCCCGACAGCTATCGAATTTGCGTCAATCTTATACTTTATAACATACTATACTTCAGCTTATTATAGGTATTTTGACTTAGCTGTTCGGATATTCTATTCATTGCCGTTTGGCTTCAGCCAACGGTATTAAAAGGTGCAGAATTGGGGCTTTAGCCCAATTTGCGCAGGATATTTGTGCTCGACAAGTGAAATATTATACATATTTGATTGAAAAACAGACATTTAATCCTTAGGTTGACGCAAATTCGATAGCTATCGGGACCGGCCGCATGCCGCCTTAGCTTTAACGCAAAGAAGTTGCGACTGAGGTTTCGGCAACAGTAACCTGCTGCACTCGTAACCGGATATGACGGATTTGGCTTGATGACTATACTTGAGTGAATGGCGTGGGCTTATTGATCAGTTGGCAATACCAGTTTTGACACCAACAAAGGCAAAGGCTGATCAGTTGCCGGATATTTTTACAGCGTCAAACAAAAGGTTATTTTATTTGTTTCATATCACCGTTTATATCTAAATTTATTCTCCAATTTATCAACCTTAAATACACGCTGTTATGAAAAAGAATCGCTTCTATCAGTCAATTGCATGGATTTTTTTGTGCCAGTTTGCTGTTTCATTTGCCATGGCCCAAACAAATCCTTCGACGCAAACAACTCAACCCGTGATAGGTTACCTTACCATTGAAGGCGCCAAAACCGGGCAATTCCGGGGCAATAGTGTTATGGAAGGAAATGAGGGGAAGATCGAATGCATCGGTTTCCGGTATTCGCTCACCGTACCTCACGACGCTGAATCGGGCAGGAGCAGCGGCAAGCGCCAGCACTCGCCGGTGGTTATCGTAAAAAATATCGACTATTCCTCCCCTCAGCTCCTCCAGGCAGCCATAACCAATGAAGTCCTGAAAACTGTTGTGATTGAATTTTATAGAAGATCTTCCAGCGGCGCGTTAACCGCATATTACCGGATAACGCTTACCAATGCTTCGGTTGCACTTATATCGCAATATGGGGGTACAGCTTCATCCGACAACAATAGCAACCTGGTTAATAACAGTAACCTGGTGGAGGAGATCAGCCTGAATTTTCAAAACATAAGCTTTGAAAACATTGTGGCAAATACAACTGCCACAGATGACTGGAAGAACTAATTTCGCTGGAAGGATTTTTGTGAGATGTTCAGATGCTCCTTCGCTAAAGCTACGGCGCACGAAGTGTGCAGATGTGCCCCGCTTCCGTCCCTATAGCTATCGGGAGCCGACTTTACTTCCTCAATAAACAAATACCTTATACAGCACCCAATCATCCGTTTCGAAGACACGGCGGAGGCGGAGGGCGCTGTTTGAGCGTTCAATAACAGGCACGTACTTGTCGTTGAGCTGCGTGTAACCGGTTACTTCGTTAGTACCGGTAGCGAGCAGCACGTAGTTGTCGTACTTATCGGGCGCTTCGATGGCACTCAAAAACTGGCCTTCCTGGTAGGGTAAGGTGAACTCGTGGATAATATCATGGGTATAGGCCACCACCGGGTAAGCGATTCCGTCGTCCACCAAGATGTGGGCGCTGGACGGGAGGTGGTTTAAATATTTAGCCAGCTCGATGTTTTGCTGCTGCCGGGTATCGGGCGCGCGGCTGGTTAATACAGTTATGAAATTACGCTCTTCTTTTATAGCCGATGTTTGCAGGAAATAATAGCCTGTATACAGCTGCACGAGCGTTAATATGCCCACGAGGAGCTTCAGGACCACCTGGTTCTTCATGATCTGGGCGCGGTACAGGATACAGAGCATTGCCAGGACGAGGAAGATGAGGTAATATTCGTGCGCCAGGAAAACTTTATCGTACTTGATGTGCAAAAATTCAATAAAGGCGAAGGGTGTTAACAGGGTTAAAACCTGGTAAGTGCTGTCCCTGAACAGGAAGATAGCGATGATCATTAAGGGGCAGAACACCAGCACCCGCAGCGAAATGAGCACCGAGGTTTCGGGCAGCTGGTAGGATGCGGTTGTCGACAATTGGTCGAAACTGAGCTTATCGGCCAAAACCGTCCATGTAGCATAGGGGCTTTGGCTAAAGTAGTCGAGGTCCTGTGCGTGGGTGAGGTTTAACAGCTTATAGCAGAAAACGCATGCAAGCGGCAATACAAACAGGATGATGTATAAGGCGAATGTTTTGTTGATGAGCTTGCGGCGCAGCGAGGGATTGTTAAAGCTTTGCTGCAAACGGAATACAGATTCCTGCTCGCCGAGGTTTAAACTTTTGATGGTGATGGACAATACCAGGGGTATAAAGAACAGGGTTAACCAAACAAATTTATAATCGCAGAAGATCAAAATAACCAAACAAAGGCTGGCGATGGATACGTGGAAGGTGGTGTTTGAGCGGTAAAACTTTAACAGGTTAAAGAAGAACAGGAAGAAAAACACCAGCACCATGGCGACGGATTTGCCCGATGTCGCCGCATACAGTATGCCGGGATGCAGTAAAAAGATGACGAGCAGTATAAAGATGTAAAACAGGTCGTTGGCCCGTTTGATGAGCGTGCTGGCCATAAGATAGAACAACAGTGCCATAAATACCGACGATGCGATGATGGGGGCATAAGAGGCGCTGATGGCGGAAAATATGAACGAGCTGTAAAAAGGTAAAATTGGCGCTGTAAGGCCCATTACCTTTAAACGGTCGCCGAGGCCATCGACGATGATCTTTGTTTTTTCGATATAAAACAATGCCTCCTGGCTTACATAGCCTAAGCTGTGTAAGTAAATACCGCACAGGATGTAGTATACCCCCAAAAGGATGGCGATAAACAACAGGTATCTGGATGGGTTCCTCATTTCACAACGTTTGTTGGGCTGGTAACTTTACTAAGCCCGTGGTTAGTTTTTTCCCAGTAAAATGGTTTAACAATCAACTGATAGAGGCCCTTGAACGCCGCGATGGAATGCATTAACCAGTAGACGGGATTGGCGATGGAAAAGAGGATAAGCTCGTAAAAACGCCTTTTAAATACCGCTATCATGTTAATGTATATCATCAGGATGTTGCCAACCATCAGATTAAATATCGACATAAATAAAACCCAGTCGGGGAAGAGCGTACGGATGTTTGACAGGTCAAACACCAGGTAGCAGATGAAGATGCCGAGCAGGAAGGGATACACCAGGAAGGTTAGCGGCGTTGCGCCGATAAAGAAGTTAAATCCCAGGAAACCTTTCCAGCCTACTTTCTTCCACAGGGCAACGGGGTTGCGCATGTGCACCAGGTAGGTTTGCATATAGCCTTTAATCCACCTTGAGCGCTGGCGTATCCAGTTGAAGGGTTCGTTATTGGCTTCTTCGTAGGTTGTTGAGTTAACAATGGCAATTTTATAGCCTTTTGCATAGGCCCTTACACCCAGGTCGGCATCTTCGGTAACGTTGAAAGGATCCCAGGCGCCGAGTTCAACCAGGTTCTGCAGCTTAAAGTGGTTGCTGGTACCGCCGAGTGGAATAGGGATATCGAGTGTATCCAGGCCCGGCAGCATGTAATCAAACCAGTAGGAGTACTCCAGCGTGAACATACGGGTAAGGAAGTTTTCGTTCCTGTTGTAATAGTTGAGCGCGCTTTGGATACAGATATAGTTTGAGGGCAGCTTATTGAACATGGTAACGACCTTTTTTAACTGGTCGGTATCCGGAATGTCTTCGGCATCGTAAATGGTGAGGTATTTTCCATGTGCAAAGTGAAGGCCATAGTTACATGCCTTGGGTTTTGTTTTGGGCATGTGGTAAGGCACCACGATAACTTCGAAAATGGCAGGGAAATCGAGGTTGCGCACGGCATTGAGCGTTTTATCATCGTCCTCCTCTATCAGCAGCTTGATATCCAGCTTTTCGCGGGGATAATCGAGCGACTGCAGGTTCCAGATTAGCTTTTTGATAAGCTTATCTTCCTTGTATACCGGCAAAAGGATGGTATAAATGGGGAGCTCGCTGTTAACCACTTCCTTCAATTCATCCCGCGTAACGGCCTGGTGCAGTTCAAAACGGGAGCCGACGAGGGCCAGGAACAGCTTGAACAGGATAGCTATAAGGAAAAATATACTGATTAAAATATTGATGATGATGGAGGTGGTTTTGAAATTGAGGATAAGGCCCGATACCACCAGTGCCAGCAAAATGAATAGAAATATGAGCTGACCGGGTGAAAAGGTAATAAAAGCCGAGTTGGCCGGGTCGCGGTTGAGCAATTCGTACACCGCCGACTTTACATATTTCTGGCCCATCAGCTTATGGCTTAACCAAACAATGTCCAGGTCGGAAGCTACAATGATCTCGGGTTCCAGGTCGTAGGTGCGGCGTATATGATCAATAAAGGCCCGGTTAGAGGGGTCGGCCATTATGATGAGCACCCTGTTGTTTTCAATGCGTAAAGGCATGGCAACATGCTGTTCGGCATATTTGAGCTCGACTTTGCTAATCACGTCCGGATCAAATTCCATCTCGCGGATCTCGCGAAACACATACCCGGCGTTGAGCATGGAGCGCTCGTAATTTTTACGCGATATATAGCCGAAATTGAGTGCAATTTTAATGAAGGATTGGCCGGAACTGGCCGAAAATTCATCAATCTTTTCCCGATCCCGTCGTGTTATGAAACCATCGTTAACCAAAAGCTCAGGAATAGACATATTTTTATCTTCAGTTATTGCTGTTAATTTATTTGTTAAGCAACCTTAGTAAGCCGGGCGTACTAAGGCTGCTCATTCTGTTAACATTCGGCGTTAACAAAGAGATTAATCATTAAACTGATCCTGTGACCGTTGAACCCTTGAACGTACATACAGGAATGAGAGCAATATCAAGATCAATATGCCTAGCAGGATATATAAGTTATACGTTTCCCAAAAACGGGTGAGAGAGCTTTTCGTTTCAACATACTCCAGGTTGTCGCTTGATTTATTGATGTTGAATAAATATTTGCTGCCGGCCGCATCGGTTACGCAAACGTTGCTTGATAATGTTGACAGCTGCTCGCCAATTGATTTGGAGACGGTTAAAAATGCATCGGCAAGCTTGTCGCCGGTAGCGGTGAGAATGAGGGTGGCATTATTTGCGCGCCCGTAAAATATTTGTCCGATACCTGAGGAGACCGAGTCGGAGAGCGAGTAGACCAATTTATTGTTCTCGGTATTGTAGAGGCGGAAGTTTTCGTTAAACTTGATAGGCGCATCCGGGAAATAGTCGTTCCCCTTTAACAACTTGTCGTCCTTGTCCAACAGGGCAACGATGTTGTATTTTTTAAGGTCGCCTTGTGGAACTGCATCGGAATAAACAAAATCTGGGAAGTTGTTTGCGTTGATATTGTTGTTCAACTCATAAACAACTTCGCCTACAGCCCCTGCTGTGTATTTAGCGATAGATTTCGATATAACAACCTTGGTTGTGCCGCTATTGAAAGCTTCGGGATATTGATAGAAGCTCAGATCGCTTGAGATGAATGGATTTTTTGATTCGAGGTATGATTTATCAACATCCACTTCGCCAAAGAAGTTGATGAAGCTGTTGCGGCATTCGCCGTTTGTCGGGAAGAACCTGAACTCGGATTCGAGCGTATTGTATTTATGGTGCTGGTAGCGGTTGATGGTTACCGTGCTATTCAACTTGCCGGATGCGTCGAGCTTTTCGCTGCTGATGAGCAAACCATTCAGGTAAATATTGAAGTAGCCCCTGTCTCCCGGATTTAAGCCGCTATAGCTGCCGATGAACCGGATCTCAACTTCTTTTGGTGTAAAATTAAAGTCGCTGTTTTTGAAAGTGTATGCGCTTTTTAATGAACCAATGCCCGAAAGGAAGTCGCTTGAGCCGCCTACCTGTTTAAGGGTAAGCCTTGAGCGGTTTTCGTCGATCGTTTTGGTGAAGATATTTTCGGCATGGTCTATCAGCAGGAAGTCGCCAAAGCTGGAGTTTAAAATATTGGCATTGCCCAATGCGGTGATAGCCTTGTCATAGCCGGCATCGTCGCCACCGGTTACGAAGAGGATCTCGGCCGGAATCTGGTAAGTGCTGACAGATTTAACGGGGATCATTTGCTTACCCCTGGGAACCATGGTTGTTATGGTATCGGTATGGGTGGTCATTGATTTGGCCAGGTACAACAAGCCTTCGCCGGGTTGCGGACTAACTTTTATCAACGACTTCTTATCATCAGGGATGGCACCAAAGCTACCCACCTGGATATAATCTTTTATGCTATCAGGCAGCGTACCGGCTTCGAAAAGCTGGATGGGCTTGGATTGGGTTTTCTTAAGCCGTGCGTAAGCCCATGCAACCGCTTTCAAATCGTTCAACGAGGGATCGGCCGGGTAAACGATCGCAGTTTTTGTTTCGAAACAGTTGCTGATATTGATGTCGGCCAGGCCAGCATTCTTGTTTTTTAGCAGCCACACGTAGGAATTGCTTTTTACTTTCAACCACATGGCCGGGTTATCCAGGTCGCGACAAATATCGTCGGTAACAGTCAATAAAGTTTTTACCTGTATCTTCAAAAACCTGCCCGAAGACATATCCTGCCGGGTAAGGTTGATGGTGACCTTTTGAATGGAGTCCTGCGACAGTCGTGAGCTGTAGGCGGGCCTGTCATTCAGGATCACGTTGATAAAGGAGTGTTCCTTTATTAGAGCCTGTGAAGGTTCAAAGTAAAGCACCAGCTTGCTGCCCTCGAGCTCCACCAAAGGCGAGATCGGAACATACCATGAATAGGCGCCACTCATCCCGTAGATGGCTGCGTCTTCGTGTCCTAATGATTTAAAGGACTCCGTCGTTTGAGCCAATGATGCCTTACTTAAAAGAAACACAAGGGCTAATAAGGTTAAAAATTTATTCATTGGTTGTCAATATTAGTTTATTGTTTGAAATTCTACTCTAAAATAGTTCCCGTTATCGTCGCTGCGGTACGATAATTCGCCGCCCAGTTCCTGGGTCATTAGTTTAGCAATTGAAAGCCCCAGCCCAAGCCTGTTCTCTACATGGCTTGCTGCTTCGTTAAGGGTTTTTAACTTGCTGAACATTGAATCGAGCTCGTAACGCCCGATCGGAATACCTTCATCTATTATCTCAAACACAAACCTGTAGCCCTGCTGGCTGGTTACTACGCGAATGCTGTTGTTGGTTTGTGAAAATTTTATGGCGTTGGATAACAGGTTTTGAAACACCTGGCCGGCGAATACGCGATCGAGGTTTACTTCCATCGGATGCCGGGAAATATTATCGATAAGGGTGATGTTTTTTAAGGAGGCGGTATCAACCAGGCCCCTGAAAACATGCGTCACCTCGGTATTGATGTCGAATACTTCTTTGTTGAACTGAACTTCCTGCGTAGTTTCGATTTCTTTTACATCCATGAGCTTGTTGAGCAGGTATTGCATCTTTTCGGCTGATTCAGTTATATAGCCGGAAAGTTCCTTCTGTTCCTCGCTCAGGCGGTATTCTTCATCTTTCAGCAGGTTATTACTCATGATGATGGAACCCACCAGGTTTTTGAGGTCGTGGCCTGCGATATTGATGAAATTATTTTTTTGTGCATCCATCCTGCGCAACTGCTCATACTGGTTATCGATGATGGTATTTTTTTGGTTGATATCGCTAAACTGGTCTTTTAACTGGTCATTTGACTTGCCGATCAGCAATTGTGAGCGTATGTCGCGTGCAATGACCTTATAACGGAAACCCGGCACAAGGCATGAAATGATGGCTATAATGAAAAACAAAGAGGCGCCGTTTGTAATGACGAGGTCTAAAGTGTATTGACTGAAGAGGCTGAAGCATATGGCCAGCATGACGAGCGCCAGGAAAGCCTGGATAACTGAATTTGCGGCTTCCCAAAATACCTGCAAGTTAAAGAAGAGGAATATTGCGGAAAATAAGAGGTAATAAATATTCAATACCTGCAGATCGACAATATTGCACAATAAGGCTGATGTAGCCGAGAGTATGAACAGTGTGATATGAAGTAATATCGTGAAATTACGCTGCTTACGCTGGAAAAAGCTGTAAAAGCCCAGGATAACCAGGTCGGTGATGATCCGAATGATAAAAAACTCCAGCCAGATGGAATTGGCAAATATAAAATCAACGATGCTGAATAACGGATAAATAAATATTATCGTCCAGATAATGTTATTAGTCTGGTACCAGGCTCTTTTGTCGACCTCTTTTAAAAACTCTTGTTTTGTTAGTTGAACAAACATTATTCAGTTTTCTTAATTATGATAATATTATAGTTATCTGAAACTAATTCGCATAAAGTAAATGAAAAATCAAAAAATCGCCCGCACATACTTATGCACATATAAACATAGGGGACACACACTGCGCATTAGTAAACCCATCAAAGTACTTATTGCGGGCGTAATTGTGATATTGCATGCCGCAATGCATGCATTTATAGCAAAAAGCAATCCAACAATCCCGGCGGCCCGCCTGCTGGCCTTTAAACGGGCCAAAAGCCTGGATAAGGGCATAAGTGTTTCCTGGCTTGAGCAGACCTGGAATAAGGACGCCCTTGCTGAAAATAACTTAAAAAGTGCTGATTTTGTTTTACTAAAGCGAATGGGTTTTAAAAGCATACGGCTGCCGGTTGCGTTTGAATACTATGAAAATGAGCGTATGGCGGATGAGCAAATATTTACCCATATTGATAGTATTCTTAAACAGTGTGGCTTATACGGGTTTAAATTGATAATAGATTACCATTATGGCGATTTTAATGAAAAAAACTTTCTTTTGGAGACAAAAAGGGCTATAAACACCTGGATTAAGCTCACAAAGCGCTATAAAAGGGTTAGCAGGGATGAGTTATTGTTTGAAATTTACAACGAGCCGCCGCACATGGAACCGCAAATATGGAAGGACGCTGCTTATAATATTGTCGCCGCGATAAGGAAACTGGACGCTGACCGGACTCTGATTGTAGGGGCATCAAATTACAACAGCATTTATGAATTGAGCCGTTTTGTTCGCCTGGCCGACGAGAACATTATTTACACTTTTCACTTTTACGAGCCGTTTTTGTTTACGCACCAGGGCGCCGAATGGGTTGGCGACCAGGAATCGACCGTTGGGGTACCATTTCCTTATAGTGCGGAAAAATTTCCAATTATTAACCCTAAGGCAAAAAATACCGATGGAGAGAAAAATTACAAGGAATACCCAATTGATGGTAATGAACAATCTGTCAGGGACAAACTGCAGATAGTAAAAAACTGGGGTTTAAAATACGATGTGCCGCTGCTATGCGGGGAATATGGCGTGTATAATAAATACGCCGATCCCGACAGCCGGTGCCGGTACATTAAAACGGTGAGGGACGCATTGAAGGCATTGGAAATACCGGGCATCCTTTGGGAATACAGCGGCAATTTTTCAATTTTTAATGGCGCGCCTTCGATCGAAAACCTGCCGGATTGCATGAAGGATGCCATTGGATTTACAGAGCCAAAATGAGCGAAACTAATGTAATTATTATTCACTACCTTAGTGCCCTTATTAGATGATATGTTATTTTTTGAAGAAAAGCGGCGGGAGGTGATGCTGCACATCGAAAAATTCATGCTTGAAAAAAAGAATGAATATTTGAAACCCATCGACACCATCTGGCAACCGTCTGATTTTCTGCCTGATTCATCCCGCGACACTTTCTTCAACGAAATAAAAGAATTGCAGGAAAGCGCTGAAGGTTTATCATATGATCTGATCGCCGTTTTGGTAGGGGATACCATCACCGAGGAGGCATTGCCGACTTATGAATCGTGGCTGACCATGGTCCAGGGGGTATCGCAGGATGAGGCCGGCGGCTGGATGCAATGGACCAGGCACTGGACCGGCGAAGAGAACCGGCACGGCGACCTGCTGAATAAATACCTGTACCTGTCGGGCCGCGTAAATATGCGCATGATGGAAGTATCCACCCAGTACCTCATCTCGGACGGGTTTGACATTGGCACCGGCCGCGATCCATACCGTAATTTTATATACACTTCTTTCCAGGAACTGGCCACCAACATATCCCACCGAAGAGTAGCATCGCAGGCCAAGCGCGACGGCGACTCGCTATTGTCGAAAATGTGCGGCGTAATAGCCGGCGACGAGGCAAGGCACGCCAAAGCTTATAAATATTTTATCGAGAAGATATTTGAGGTTGATGCAAACGAGGCCATGCTGGCTTTTGAAGATATGATGCGCAAAAAGATAGTGATGCCTGCGCATTTTTTACGCGAGGTTGGTTTAAAGCTTGGCCAAACCTTTGGGCATTTTACCGATGCCGCGCAAAGGCTGGGTATTTATACCGCCGTTGACTACGTAGATATATTGAAAGAGCTTTTGGCCGATTGGCATATTGAAAGCGCCTGTGAACTGAGCGAAACCGGCGAAAAAGCACGGGATTACCTGGTGAACCTGCCTTCGCGCCTGCTGCGGGTGGCTGAACGGATGAAGAATCCTATGCTGGATTATAAGTTTAGCTGGATTAATGGTTGATTAGTGATCAGAGGTTAGTGATTGGAGATTAGTCCGGAAGTCAGTAAAGTCCGAAAGTCCGAAAGAAGCTGCGACTGACGTTTCTGTAGAAAATAACTCAAGTTAATATAGAAGGAGAAGTCCGAAAGACCGGAAGTCGGTAATAGCAACATCCCCACATCTGCACATCGGCACATTCTTCCCCTTTCACCTTCCGCAGTGCACTACTCACTGCCCACTCACCACTGCCCACTCACTTTCCCGCCCCCTTATAATCTCCAGGGATACTGATCGCGTTTCCGTCTCGAAGCGAGTTGAAATGCGGTGACATGATCTCCACCCCGGCCTCATTAAATTTATCCTGTATATTTTGATGCAGCCTTGAATATAAGGTCGACATTTTATTGGGCAGGGATGTGTAGGCGTTTAATTGGTAGGTGACATGGAATTCATTGAGCGAAATTTGCAGAACAAAAGGTTCAGGCCGGGCATTGATACCTTCCGTAGCCAGTGCGGCATCAATTAGTAACTTATAGACAACAGGCCAGGAGGTATCATACCCAATAGCGATACTGGTGTTCAAAATCAAACCAAGTTTTTTTGATGATGATGAGTAATTGGTAGTCGCCCCGCTCAATATCGAGGAATTAGGGACAGTAATATCCTCGTTTTTTGAGGTACGTATGCGGGTGATCAATAAATTTTTCTCAATCACATCGCCAAGTATTTCGCCAACCCTCACCCTGTCGCCGATTTTGAATGGCCGCATATAGGTTAACACAATTCCGGCAACAATATTTGAAATAGCCGATGATGATCCGAAGGAAAAAAGAACGCCAAAAAATAAGGTAACTCCCTGGAATACCCTCGAATCAGAGCCCGGCAAATAAGGGAAGATCACTACAAACATAAAAGTGTAGAGCAATATCCTGATGATATTATAAGTTGGGAAGGCCCACTCAGGATAAAAGTTTTTTACAACAAAATCGCCGTTTTCAATCTCCCTCGCCACAAACTTAACCAGTTTGACAATATACCTCGTCACTATGTAAATCACTGCTATGGTTAGCAGGTTAGGTATATAATGTATCAGGGCAAGCAGGATACGTTCAACCGGATTGATGACATAACTCAATAGCTCGGTGGCGATAGGTTTTGTCCAGGGGAAAATTAAGAATGCGATAGGTAATGCCAGGTATACCAACAATATGATGATCAATAATCTTGCAACCCTGAGCAAATTTGTAAGTACAGGTAATAAATGAACGGCATAACCAACCGGAGCCCCTTTTTTGCCTAATTTTGCAATACGGCTCTCCCACCATGTTAATGATTTACGATTGATCCATTTGAAGGTCCGGTTTACGGCCCATATTAACAACAGCAATCCTGCAATAACGGAGATAGCTTCGAGCACACCCCTGGCTATAGCTTTGAAACTGTAATTTTGAAGGCTGCCGGTCGATTTTTTTTTGAGAATGACAAGATAGCTTGCAGCAAGCTGGGGCCTGTCTAATTCCGAAAACGACGCATCCTTATTACTGATGGCTAAAATCAGTTGAGACTTATAAATAATTACTGAAATAGCGGTGTCATTTTTTAAGATCAACGAATCGGGATCAAAATCAAGGCGGCTAACAATAGTACTGAGTCGTTTACTTACCAGAGAAGCCCGCTCTTTGGCGCTAAGCAATCCCTGGTCAGCATACAACTTAAAAAGCGTGTCCCTGTTTACAATAACCGGTTCGCCTTTAACAGGAACGGGTTTTTGTGCCTTTGCTGAAAATGCGGCAATTAATAACACTAAAATAAGGTAGCGGTGTAGCATATGCAGATTTTTCTGCTTAAAGCTAATGAAAAAGTCCGAAAGTCAGAAAGTCCGGAAGTCCGGACGTCGGAAAGTGGATAGAAAGAGTTTCATGTTTCACATCTGCACATCTGCACATCTGCCCTTCACCTTTCAGCTCAAACAAAAACTATCCTTCCAAAACAAGCGTTACCTTGCCGTCGCGGGCCAGATCTTCAAAAATTTCGTTGAGGATGGATTCGATGGTAAGTGAGTTTACATCATCCACATAATGCTCGGAACGGGTGATATGCAGTTCCTCTCCCATTATTTCAATCCGGAATAGAAATCCCTCATACAATTCAGCCAGGTAAATTTCAACGGCGCCACCTGTTATTTGGTTGTTGAAGTGAATTTTGGTTTGCCGCCGGGCTTCAAAAAGCGGGTCGAGCTTTTGATCGAGGAGCGTGATTAACTCCGTAGGGGTTAGGTTTCTATGGATGTTGACGACCTTCATGATAGCATTTGCTTTTTTATTACTACAAGTGAATGGTTCAGATTGTTTGGGGCGACCACCGCCCCCCGACAAACAAGTCCAGCCGGCAAAGCAGGGGTTGCGCAGGGGTTTAGGGCTGTATAGTTCCGGTGTTCTTTTAGCCTTTAAATAAGCGCTTGTTAAATTTGGTTGTGATTTTTAGTTTGCTTAGCGGATAAATTCTTAAACTTGATTTTTAAATCACCTGCATAATGAAATACAAATTACTTGGTCGTTCAGGCCTTAAAGTTTCAGAATTGTGCCTGGGCACCATGGGTTTTGGTACTGAAGCGGGCTGGGGCGCTGACAAGGAGACCAGCTTTGCCATAATGGACGCCTTTGCGGAAGCAGGTGGTAATTTTATCGATACGGCCAATATGTATAAGGTTGGTACCAGCGAGAAGATCATCGGCGAATACCTCGGCAACCACGACCGGGATTATTTTGTGGTAGCGACGAAGTATTCACTGAAGGATAATTTTACCAATCCGAACGCATCGGGCAATAACCGCAAAAATATGATGCGCAGCGTGGAGGCAAGCCTGAAAAAGCTAAAAACTGAGTTTATCGATATCCTTTACCTGCACATCTGGGACGACCTGACGCCGATGGACGAAGTATTGCGCGGGATGGATGACCTGGTACGCCAGGGAAAGATCAACTATGCGGCTATCAGCGATACGGCTGCATGGATGGTGGCGAAAGGCAATACCATGGCTGAACTGATGGGCTGGAGCCAGTTTGTCGCCCTGCAGGTGGAATACAGCCTGATAGCCCGCACACCCGAGCGGGAGCTGATCCCTATGGCAAAGCATTTCGGCATGACGGTGACGCCCTGGGCGCCGCTTGGGGGCGGTGTGCTTACGGGTAAATACCTGCGCGGTGAGTCGGGGCGGATAAAGCCCGAAAGCAAACGCCGCAATGAGCAAAGTGAAGCGGTAACCAAGGCCGTGGTGGACATTGCTGCTGAACTTGGCGTTTCGCCAGGGAACGTGGCCTTGAAATGGACCATGCAGCAGGGGTTTTCTTCGATACCCATTGTCGGCGCTACGAAGGTTGAGCAGTTGGGAGATAACCTGAGAACTGTCGGCGTTGAGCTGAGTGATGCGCACCTGGAAAAGTTGAACGGGGCGAGCGCCATTGAATTGGGTTTTCCGGGTGATTTTTTTAAGGAGGACGGTATTAAGATGAATACGTTTGGCGGGTTTTATGATAGGGTGGAGAAGAGAAGCTGATTGCTTTTGTTTTTAACCACAGAGATTCGCAGAGGAGGCAGCGAGTTCGCAGAGGAAAAAAGGGGGTTATTGTTGTTTAGTCAAATTGGAAGGCCCTTATAATAGTTGCGCCTGCGTTTAATTGTTGTTACATTCGACAATCAATTATATACTGTGATGACGGCCTGTCACAAGTTGAGCGATGAAGCCCTGGTTACCTTGCTAAAAAATGGTGATGAGCAGGCTTTTGCCGAAATCTACCGGCGTTACGCGGAAAAGCTGGCGGGGTTTGCGGGATCGAAACTATACAGCCTGGACGACGCACGGGATATACTCCATGATGTTTTTGTGAAGCTTTGGGAAAACCGCGCACAGGTTTATATCACCTCGAATTTGCAGTCGTACTTGTATGCCGTGGTAAGGCATAAGGTGGTGGATAAGATCAGGAAGAACATCACCCGCGAGGAATATGCATCGGCGGCACAGTCGTTTGGGGAGCTTTACGAGCGCTATCCCGACCAGCAACTTGAACTGAAAGAATTACAACAAAGCATCGATCGTTCACTTGATCAATTATCACCCAGGGTAAAGGAGATCTATAAACTGAGCCGCGAAGGAGGCTTTAGTAACCGCGAGATCGCCGAAAAACTCAACTTATCCGAACAGACCGTTAAAAATCAACTTTCATCGGCATTAAAACACCTGCGGCAGAATTTGAATGGCATCACCGCTTTTGCCTTTGCGGCCTGGTGGTTATTTTAGAAAATTGACTATAAAAGATGTTGTTTAAGAAATGAAACGAAGAAGTACGCGTTGGGGTATCGGTCTTATTTTCACGAGCGTTATGGTTTCCTGTATTCTCGCGTTAGCAGTTAACTGGGATCATAATGAACTTGGAGTGTTTTACAATATTTTTTTACCACCGTTGGGCGGCGGCGTGTCGATTCTATTATTTCTTATTCCTAACGCCATATCCAAATACCCGAAAATCCAATTGATTAGTGTGATTGTTTTTTGTTTGATAAACTTATCAATCGGTATAATGTTTCACTTTGAGCTGGGCTGCTTTCCGTATAGACAGTAAGCTTACACTTTTACTTTTATTTTTTTTTGTTTTACAAGCGCCGATCAATCCACCAAAACTGAAGGTTTGTAATATTATTGGTAACATTAGTAACCAAAACCAAATCCGGTCGTTAAACCATTGGATTTCGGAAAATTTTACCTATAATTAGGTTGTTATATATTTTCGCCTGGCGCCCGACGGATATTTATGATTAAACGGTCCCTATTTTTTCTAATGTTTTTACTGTCGCAAGTCGTTTGCTATGGGCAATCGTCGGAGTTAGCGGGTATCCAGGCCTCGCTTAGCCATATCAAAGACAGCTCGCGTTACGTGGATGCCCTGAACCGCATGGCTATGCTGCTGTATGAAAAAAGTGTAGACAGTACCTTTTATTACACCAGCCGGGCAAGAAAAATTGCCGACCGCCTTGATTATGACAAGGGCCGGACTGATGCCCTGAACAACCTGGGCGTGGTGTTTGACATTAAAGGCAACCTGCAGCTGGCGCTCCGTTATTACGACGAAGCCTATGACGGCTACAAGGCATTGCACGATTCGGCGGATTGCGTGGAGGCACTGATGGACATAGCGATGTTGTATAAGGAGCTGGGCAAGAACCAGCGTGGCATCCAGCACTTCCGGATGGCGCTTGGTATCGGCAGCAAGCTTCGCAAAGATTCGATCATGTCGCTGGCTATTTATGATTACCTGCTGGAATACCCGGCGCAGTTTGCCCGTGATTCGATGGACTACTATATCAAAAAAGCAAAGGGAATAGCTACTAAATATAAAGATGAGCGCACCCTCGTAGGTATTGACCAGCTTGTGGCCGACGACATGATTGCCCACGGCAACCGTGCAAAGGGCTTAGCTTTACTTGACCAGGCTATAACGGCGGCCACCAACAGAAAACTCTATTATGAGAGTATGGACATTGTTATCGATATGGGCGACCAGTTATCGGCATCCGATGCTGGAAAGGCGGCGGGCTATTACAGGCAGGGATTGGCAATTGCCGTAAAAAACGGTTTCCTGATTTACAGCCAAATGATGGCGAGGAAATTATTTGATTTTTATACCGCCAGGGGCGACAGCCTTGCAGCATCAGGCTACAGCAGGCAGCTGGTGAAGCTATACGATGACCAGGAAAAACTTGAAAACGGTTCGGGCATCGACTACCTTGACTATGCGCTGAAAGATCAACAGGTAAAATCGCTGCAAGTACGGTCGAACTACGAGACTGCATTGCTTTTTGTAGCTGCAATTGCGGTGTTACTTGCTACATCCATCATCATCGTGATCAGGCACAATTTAAAGCGGATAAAACAGTTGAACGGACAAGTTACGGACCGGAACGAACAGATGACAAGAGCCCTCGGCGCACTTGAACAAAGCCAGGCCGATAATACCCGAATGATGAAAATTGCTGCCCACGATTTGCGGAACCCGATAGGTGGCATCTATTCCGTCGCGTCGATGATGCTCGAGGAAGATGGACGGTCGGAAGATGACCGGGTGGCGCTGGACCTGATCAAATCGTCGAGCCAAAACTCGCTTGAGTTGGTGAGCGACCTGCTCCAGGTTCAGTTCAAAACTGAAGCGTTGCAAAAAGAGCCGATCGATATTGGCGAGATGCTACAGTATTGTGTTTCGCTTTTACTGAACAAAGCGGAAGCAAAAGACCAGCAGATCAACCTGCACACTGAAACGTTTATTTTGCCGGCGAGCCGGGAAAAGCTGTGGAGGGTGATCAGTAACCTGCTTGCAAATGCCATTAAGTTCAGTCCGAAGGGTGGGGTTATCGATGTTAAAATGGAACATGATGCCCACAGAGTATTGATTGCAATAAAAGACAATGGAATCGGCATCCCGGCCGAAATGCAGAACAAAATATTTGACCTGTTTACCGAAGCCAAAAGACCGGGTACGGCAGGTGAGCAGCCTTTTGGGTTGGGCCTGGCCATTTCGAAACAGATTGTGGAAGCCCATGGAGGAAAAATTTGGTTTGAGAGCGTCAAGGGGAAAGGCGCCACGTTTTTTGTTGAACTGCCGGTTGAAGTGTAAGTAAGCCCGGCCTTTGAGTGCGTATTTACCGGCAGCCTTGAGTCGAATCCCGATAGCTATCGGGAACGGTCTTGAATCGAAAATGGAAGAAAAAGGTAAAAAAGCGGGTTCTCGATAACGTATTCCAATCAATCCTGGTTTGATCGTTCCGCGTCACGCAGATAAGCTTCAATCCGGGCGAAATTTGTTTTGATAGCCTCTTGATCCTCGTCCCTTTGCAAATAATCGGCCCATCCAACCGGCGTTCCCTGGTAGATATTATCCCTGGCATCCAGCCTGGCGCCTGCTTCAACCAATAGTTTCACCGTATCAAGCGAACCGGAGGCTACTGCCTGGTGCAAGGGCGTACCATGGCTATGGAAGCCGCTATCGGCCTCCGGGTAACCATTTGGACCGATCCCCATTGCCAGCAAGTGTTTAACCATAGCCGTTTTCCCATAAAATGCCGCTGCGGTAAGGGCAGTTAGCTTTTCGCCAGTGGTTGCTACCGGCGCCAGTCGATCAATATCGGCTTCCATGTCAAGGCAAACGGCCGCTCCAAGTGTGAGTTCAGCGCCACGAAGTATCAAATGGCGTGCAGCATCTACGTTACCGTTCGCCAACGCCCCGATTGGGCTGCAGGGAATGGCGCCCGCATCTATGAGCAGATCCATCATTACCAACTGTACGCCGCATTCGCGCGGTATACGTCCGGTGGCCACCAGGCCAAGGGTATAGTCAATTTGCTGTTGCGAGGTATTGGGCGCTTTGCTTTTTACGGCATGTACCAAAAAGTCGGTTACATGCACAATATTCGCGGGCAGCTTTTCTGTCCGGATCGGATTATCGGCCACAAACCAAAGCAGGTAAGGGTCTTTGAAATAGCCTTCGCTGTTGGTCGGTAACCTGTCCGTAATTAAACTTTGGTGATTGGCGATCAAATCCTCCAATTCAGGAATATTGCCGGAGTCTATCGCTTGTACGGCCTGGAGGAATAAAGGGTCTGCTATGGCGGAATGGTCCATTATCTATGCCTTAATTAATACGCTAAGTTACAAAGGATGAATTAACAACATCTTCGCTATCTAAATTTATGTGATTTTGCTCTTTATGATGGCGCACTTTTCACACTTATATCCTATCATACGCCGCTGATTGTCAAAACTGGCTGAAAATCAGCCAGCCCCTAACTTATAAACCATTAGTACAATAAGCCAAGTATCCATAATGGAATCCTGTTTCCTGTGCCGATCTCCAGATCGTCAGCGGCTATGTAGGCGTTTGGAAGACCTGCGATTTGGTCATACTTCTTTTTTGCGCCGCCTACCTCAAATATATATTTTCCGTCAATTATAAAATCACCCGCTTTGGCCAGGCTTACAGCATGCCCGGTATTTCTCAATTGATTTACAAAAAAACACTCCCTTCTGCTGCCTTCGTTTGCTGGATTAGACGAAAGGGCATCAAACAAATTGGGATTGTCCAGTAATAATTTAGACGGTTTTTCTAATGGGCCCATCCCTTTGCCTTCTAAATAAACCTGCTGGATCAGCTTGGCTTTTTCAAGATAGTGGAGGCACTGGATCAACGTACCCCGGCCCATTTCCAGCGTATGTGCCAGGCTGGTAATATTGGGCTTGAAAGGCACTTGTGCGGCTAAAATACCCAATAGCTGGTATATTTTTCTGACCTGGTGCTTATCAATACTTTGTATAAAAGCGAGATCATATCCAATAACAAGGTTAACGACTTGTGTTAGCTGTATGAAATAACTCTCAGGATCTTCTTTGAAAAATGGGTAATAGCCGAAATTAAGATATTCTTTAAAAGCTTTGACTGGTTTAATTTGATTGAGATCAGCCGCAATCCCCGTATGGCGTTTTAAAGCGTCATCCAGTTTAACAACCGGATGAACGACGTTTTGATTGTAAGCCAGGAATTCCCTGAACGATAATCCATTGAGCTCATAAACCCTGGCCCTTCGGCTTAGGTCGACTTCAAGCCCCAGCATTTCAATGATCGACGACCCTGTAAGTATAATGTTAAGGTCTCTATAAAAATCATGGATGTTTTTTATTTCCCTGGCCCATCCCGGATATTTATGCACCTCATCGATGAAAAGGTACTTGCCGCCTTGTTGCCTGAATGTTTCGGCTGTTTCTATCAAGCTGTGTGTGGAGAAATAAATGTCGTCAAGGCTGATGTACAAGGATTCGCTGGCCGGCGAAGCCATTATTTTCAACCTTTGCAATAGCAGCGTGGTTTTTCCGGTACCCCTGGCCCCAAGTATGCAGATCAGCCTGTTTTTCCAGTTGATCTGCTTTGAAAGGTACCTTTCAAATGCTAATGATTGCTGACTGACCAATATGGCGGATTTTTCGTTTAACTTATCCATGTTACCATAATATGTAATCCAAAGATAACAAAATATTTAAAAAACGCTCTGTTGACAGAACGTTTTTTTCAAAATACGCCTATTCGTAATTAAGATCGTCTTTATTAAAAAGACGTTCAGCAAGAAAACAATGCTATAAGAAAGACGATCGACCTGGTTCGTATCGCGCAACGTGTTATGACCAGATGTGAAAAATGTGTATGATCAGACGAGAAGAATGACAAAAACCACAATTTGTTTGTGATTTTCTTCTTTCAATTGCACATTATTATTCGGGTTATTATTTGTTTTTTGAAGGCTTCTCATGAGGGCTAAAGCCGTTTCCGCTTATGATGGCACAAATGATTTCTCCCGGACCATGTTCCATTCATTTCATTCGCGCCAGTCTCAGTGTCGGTCGCGTTACCTTCATTTCTTTGATGAAATCAAACCAAGTGTGAAATTTAATTCAGTGTCGGCACCTTTTAATATATCATCAATTTTAGGAGTTACATCATAGTCTGGAATTACGCCCCTCCCTTTGTTAAAAACAACGGCCCTCGTTGTTTTTAACAAACCTAAGTGAATCCTTATTTTAGAATTGGGTAAAACTAAGGCGGCCCCGTAAAATGCAGTGGCGCCCTCCATTGCTCCGCCGCTTTCCTCGCCAATAAATACACCCCGTCCGTTTCCTTTCAAAAAGCTGGCAACTACCGATGCCATAGAGCCTGATGCGCCATTGATCAGCACATACAGATTCCCTTTGTAATGATTGCCATCCGGTTGCTGCTCGCCACCAGGCAGCGGCATATATGCTTTTTTAAACGCGTACAACCCGTTATTTGTCCGGTCAACCAGCGAATCTGGGAAAAACACATCTTCATTGCGGTTTTCCAGGTAATCAACCACAGCCGGATACCCTACAAATTTGAGTTCGGCAGATTCATAAAGTTTATACGGCTTTGTCAACAGGTAGGTGAGCAGTTTTTCGCCCGTTTCATCCCCACCTTCGTTATTTCTTAAATCGAGGATTAAATTTTTAGTATGCCTGACCTTTAGTTCTCTAAAAATACTGTCGTATAAAGTATAAAAGTTTTGCTTGAAGCGATCTCTATGCCATTGCAGAAAGGACGCGACACGTAAATAGGCGACGTCTTTTTTAAGGTATTTAAATGCTAATGGCGCCTCCAGTTTATTTCTGCCATAGAAAAAGTTCTTATACGATTTAAAATCAAGGCCGGCAATCGTTGCTATTTTCTTTGTCGATTTATCGCCCTTGTCTATAAATTCTATTCTGTAAGTGGCTGTATTTTCTATAAAAATTGGATAATTCAGATCAAAAAGGTTATCTTCTTCAGTCATACTGTAATCTTCCAGGTGACGGATATTAAAGGTTTGAATGTACCCGTCAGAGGGGATGGTGGGCAATAGGATATTTAAAATTTCTTCAACAGATCTACCGTTAATAGAAATGATTTCAGAGCCGACAGGAATAGCATTGTTGGATTGCTCCGTTTTGAGCACGTAAAATCTTCTGTCAATAATTTTTAAAGAAAAAGGGAAATAATGATGTGTGTTTTTTAATGACCGGTAATAGTCTTTCGATGGCATTGGGATCAGGTGCTCGTCGTTAATTTTTGCACAGGTAGTTGCGATGAGTCTGTAAAATTCTATTTCTGACTCAGGCTGATTTAATAATTTAAAATTGTCGTCTAAATATTTGGTCATAATTAAGCTGTCCGTAAACCGGTACAAACTTGGATAAGTTGTTTCTAAAGCTTTTCTGAATATGGAGTAATCCTCCTGTAGTTGTTTTGGGCTGTATTTGAATAGCTGCTGTTGCCCGGCCCCGACGGTCTTCTGGGTATTATCAATTACTGGCCCGGCGATCTGAGCACCGGCAAAATTTAAGCAAAGACATAGCCAGGCAGTGTTTAAAACCGCAAAAATAGTTTTCATGATCTATAAGATTATTTCGTTTTGTAGATATGTATATTACCGTTCGTGTTCTTAATCAGAAACTCCGGCCCGCCGCCGCCGACGCGTCCGTAGATCCAGTCGTCAATGGATAAATGGTAAACACCGTCCTTTTCGTCCCTGACGGCTTTTGGGTGCGCCGCATCCCCCACCAGGTCGAAATCACTGTATACTTTTCCGAGGTCAGATTTGATCTTCAAATTGGCTTTAAGGTCTGCAGGGAAGCTGACATTAATACCACCGCTGACGGTACTAAAAGCCATTGGTGCTCCGGGATCGACCTTTTTAAAAGATACATTGATCCGCCCGCTTAGCGTACTGGCAATGACTGAACCGGATATATTTAAAGCACTGATGCCGCCGCTTTTATTCTGCAACTCCAGGTTGCCGGTTACATCGCTCACCATAATGGTTCCGCCATTGATAGAACTCAGTTTGAAAATACCCGAAGTCTCCGGCACCATAATGTTCAGCCTGACGGCTTTTCTGGCCGGCGCCTCTACCGTTACTTCGTTATTCTGTTCATGTGCAGTCACATCCATGCTTTCCGTGCCCTTCTTTTCGTCGGTTTCCACATTAATCACCACATCCTTACCGTCATAACCGGTCACGTTGATCGCTGCCCGGCCGATATCCACATTTAAGGTAAACGTCTCGCCCGGCTGGCTCAAATGAACCACCAAAGCCCGGTCACCCTGCGCCACGAGGCGGGAACAACTCAAAAGGGCGATCAGCGCCAAACATCCTATCTTCATATAGCTTAAATGAGTTTAGTTATCGTTTCTTTTACCTTTAGCTTTACCTCGTCGTCAAGCCCTTTTTGTTTCAGCAGTTCCTTAAACGAACCCACCGAACGCTTTTCCTGCAATTTCAGCATCACATCCGCAATGGCTAACTGGATGATCGGCGAATCCTGGGTGGTTATACTTTTGATCAGACCTGTCCTTACTTCCGGATGATTGCCCAAAGCGGCCAGCGCTTCCAGCGCACTCAGCCTGACATTCACGTTCGGGTCGCTATTCAGCGTTGTAAGCAAAGCATATATTACCCGCTTATCAACCTTTTTCAGATCACCCATGTAACTAACTGCCTTGATCCTTTCCGACGCCAGAGGATTATCGAGCATCGCCAGCATAATCGTTTGTTTCAGGTCGTGCACCCGGGCGTCCAGTTCCTGCACTTCCTGTCCTTGCCTGTTACTATGCCCCAACAGGTAAGCCCCGCCGATACAAAGTAATATAATTAAGCCATAAGCCAGCGGCAAACGCGGCTGCAAAAACCACGACCAAATGCTGCCAGCGCTAACTTTTTTCTTTTCTGCCGCTTTAAAATCATCCAGCATCGCCCTAAAATCAGCTTTCACCTGAACTGACGGCTCAGGGTACTGCAAGTTATTGATGCTATCTAAAACGAACGAGGTAGCAGCTAACGCTTCCCGGCAATCGCCACAGCTATTCAAATGCTGCTCCAGTTCTGCCGCATCAGCAGGTTCCAACCGGCCCATATGCCAGTCTGCCAAATGTTCCTTATATTCTTCGCACTTCATCATCAGCTATGTTTTTTTATTCCCTTTTTAATAAAGATCTTTTTCAGTTCCCCTACCGCTCTCGATACCCGAACCCTGGCTGCCCCTTGCGAGATCCCCATAATCTCGCTGATCTCGGGATAATTCAATTCCTTCATCCGGTTCAGCAGTAAAATTTCCCTGTCCTCCTCGCTCAGCATATCCATCGCATCATATAATTGTTGCCATGATTGCTTTTTCTCCAGTCTTTCATCTGTTAAAGTGCAGCCCGCTATTTTTTCCTCATGCGCACTTATCGGGTCATATTTATTGTCCAGACCAAATTTCTGGTCCTTCAGCACATTCCTTGCTATATGGTACATCCAGCCGCTGAAATTGCTATTCTCCGTAAACGAGTTGCGGTACTTCAGCATCCTGTAAAATACCGTCTGCACCATATCCTCGCTGGCCTCGCGCCGCTGCGTCAGGTGAAACAAAAATCCAAACAAAGCCCTATGGTGCCGCTCAAACAGCAAACTCATCCTTTCCAGGTCGCCGGCTTTCACCTGCATCATTAAGGCATTATCCGAAAGTATATCCAAGCGGCTTCCTTATTTATTTGTAACTATTCAGTACCAAAGTTAGCGATTAAAGAAAGGGCATAAAAGACATCATTTTGGGATTTTATAGTTGTATCAATAACAGACCGCAGAATGGCGAAGCCGTCGGCACCAGCAATAGATCGAAATCCTCCAGATACTTTTTGTTTGACTTTGATAGTTCTAATGGCTCTTTCGGAGCCATTGTTGTCCGAAGGGACATCGTTGTAATGTAAAAAACAAAGTATATTATGGCTGATCTTGCGCAGCTTTTTTTGCAGCCTGATAGCTAATTTGTCCTTATCAGGCAATTTATGACGGAGTAAATCCGCAATATCATGTTCTAATTCACTTCTTGCCACACTGTCCGACAACCCGTCATAATCTGCTTCATTGTTTAATGCAATTGCCCGTTTGAGTAATAATTTAAAAGATTCGGCCCAATCGCCCGCATGTACCTGAGCGATATAATTCAAGTCCCTAAACAAATGTGCCAGGCAGATTTGATGATGGTTAGCTTCACATCTGAAGTGTGGAGCCCAACGGTCATGTACCAGTACCACATCGGGCAAACCACCGGGGAATGTTTCCTGGATGGTTTTATATCCCCTGCTTTGTGATTGTACGATAAAGGTTAGTGCTTCATTCTGCCAGGTCCAGAACCAATGGGTTTTGCCATTTATTTTTGCACCCGTTTCATCGGTTCCCAAGCAGGTGGATTTTTCAATTCTATTTTTAATTTCCTGATACACCGGCAAAGCTTTTCCTGTAAAGCGCTGTAATAAGCCGACAATCCCTCCCTGGCTTATTTCCAGGTTCAATATCTTGCTGTAAAACTCTTGTATTCGCCCAAATGGCATATATTGACGTACATTCAGATAAGCAGTTAACGCTTCTATATGACTTCCATACTGAATATTAGCGTTTACATTTACAGGAAACTCACCTTTGACAATATGGCCGCAGGGACAGGTTTTTGAGAATATCTGATGCTCGGTACAAATAGCTGCAGGTTTAGGAATATCTATTACCTGACGTTTACTTAATGCTATGGCAGGTACATGGGTCAAATCATCACCGCAATGATGGCAGTATTGTGGGACATGGATAATGATTTCATCAGGCATAGCCCAAAACGTTAAAGTCGATCCCTCATGTCCTTGCTGTCCGCCTGCCTTTTTACCGCTTTTCTCCCTTAAACTTTGATTGCGTTTGGGCTTTCCCAAATCAGTAGAAGGTGGTATATGGGAATTGCCGCTGTTCTTCCGGTTCTTATGAACAGACAATTCCTTCTCCAAATCATCCACACGAGACGTCAACGTTGATATTTGGCCCGCCTGTTTCTCAATAATTGCTTCAAGATTACCAACGTGGGATAGTAAGGCAGATATTTGACCAGCCTGTTTTTCATTAAGTTCCGTAAGGGCTTTTATTGTGTCGTCTGTAGACAATGTATCTGTTTTTACGCTTGCGTAAAAATCAGGATAAACATTCTTATTAGCGTGTTTTACAACAAAAGCATATCAACAGGAAAGACCTCTTTTACCAACCGATTTTGTGAATAAGCCCCGGATTTTTAAAATACCAGCTATCTTTTGTTGATAACCCGATTTTTTATTTTTTTAGCGTAAATTCAAACCTGAATAGTTACATTTATTTTTTGTTTTATAGTACTGAAGACCGGAATCAAAAAATTCTGTTACAGAAAATTTAAAAACTTTCGGGCCTTAGTTGAATGTATTGCAATTTTTCAAAAGCGCGACGAGAAAAATTAAGCTTAACTTAGATTCATCAATAAATAAGTTTATCAGAATTACTGCTTAGACCCTTTGTGTGCCATCAAAATTGGGACTAATGTGCCATTGAAAGAGAAATCTTGCATTATTGTGAAATACATCTTATAATGTCGCTTTTTCACACCTTTTAATGTCGCTTATAACGCTTTTTATTTATAGAATTTCAATCCGATAGTGTCTTTCCGTAAAACTGTAATTTTTCGTTTTTGATGGGTCCTCGACAATTTTGGTGTTGATCTTTTATAAAAGTTTAACCTCTCGGGAATATAGCCTAAATAGCGTCGGGTCTGATAATAATAATTCGCCCAAAAGGCACACGATTGTTATGCAGGACTGCTCATAAATCATGTCGTTACAGCTTCAATTTTTACAGCAGCGTATGTTTGACGCCATTTATAACCGTAATAGACGCGGTCTAAAAACGAACAGGTACCGTCCGGTTCTAATACACTCAATAATTTACGGCTCTTGTATTTTGTTGTTTACCAGTTATTTATCATCTTGGAACAAAGATTGAAAAGGTAAACCGGATTGAACCCAACACTATTTTATATCGCTCCATATCAACTGCTGTGCGTTGGAACACTGTTTACCGGGCTGACACTTGCCTTGTTGTTGTGGCTCACAAAGAAGGGTGATCAAACTGCCAACCGGCTGTTGAGCCTAGCCCTTTGCGTGACAGTACTGGCAGTAGCCAGCCTGCCTTTGTTAATGTTACTTGCGTTTGGCCCGCTGCTTTATCTTTATGTACGCAAAATGACCTGGCCAGACCGGCTGCTGCGTTGGAAAGACGGGCTGCATTTTTGCATTTTGCTGGCAGGCTACTGGCTTCCCCAAGCGCTGATTTTATTTTCGGTTATTATTTATTTGCTCCTATCGTACCGGTTGATACAACGTTTTTATGATCGTTTGCAGCCGGTGCTAATGGACCGGCCGCGGTTTGCCTTCCGGCGGCTGGACAGGGCGCTGCTTCTGCTCGGGTTGCTTTGCGTGTTAACACTGTTAAGTGATACTTTCTGGTTGGCTGTTGCTTTTGTACTGATTGGAATGACCGGAGAAGCGGTGCTAAAACCGGATAACGATGTCCAGCTGGCAATGCCAATAACTGACAGGTCGGATGCAAAGGAGAAAGGCCGGAGACTAAGGGAGGCGGTGGCGGCAAACCGTCTCTATGAGGATGCCGAACTGACATTGACCACGCTGGCCGTGAAACTGGCGATCCACCCGCATGACTTGTCCCGGATTATTAATACGGGTCTGGAAAAGAACTTCAGTGATTTTATTAACGCATTCCGGGTTCGTGAAGTTGCCCGCAAAATGCAGGACCCGGCTTACAACAGGTTTACGCTCCTGGGTATTGCTTACGAGTCGGGGTTCAACTCTGAACGAACTTTTCATCGCGTTTTCAAAGAGATGACCAGCAAAACCCCTTTGGAATACAAAAACAACCTGAAAAAAGAACTGTCAATTGATAAGTTGGCAACTCTGCCACGAATGCGGCCGGTAATATTGCGTCCGGAAAGCCCGACAAATTGGGCTTCTGAAAAATTAAAACGCAATTTTATGATACGCAATTACCTGAAGATCGCTTACCGCAGCCTTAAAAAAAACAGGGGTTTTACCGCAATTAATGTACTGGGTTTATCAGCAGGCCTGGCCACCTGCCTGCTCATTGTTTTTTACGTGGTCGACGAATTAAGCTACGACCGTTATAATGTCAACGCCGGCAATATATATCGCATCACTGAACAGATAAAGTTCAATGGCAACGAGTTTTCCTCCGCTGTTTCTGAAGCGCCGTTGGCTGGCAGCATCAATACGTTACCAGCTATTAAGAAATACGCCAGGCTGTTGCCTACCGAATCGCTTTACCTTTCTCCGCGAAAGTATTTTATCAAAAAAGGCAATCAGGATATACAGGAGAACAACATCGTTTTTGCGGAATCGAACATTTTCGATGTTTTTACATTGCCTATGATCGAGGGCAGCCCACAGAATGCCTTAACCGAGCCGCATAGCATTGTACTGACCGAAAGCGCCGCAAAAAAATACTTCAATAAGACCGACGTTATAGGCCAGACATTAACACTGAATGACACCGGCGTTTATAAGGTAACCGGCGTATTAAAAGACATCCCGGCTCAATCGCATTTTAACTATGATTTTTTTGTTTCATTTTCATCCCTGCCCGAAAGCAAGCTGATCAACTGGGGCTTTAGCGGTTTTCATACCTATGTGGTGTTAAGGCCGGGCACCAATGTAAAGGCGCTACAGGCAGAGATCAGCGGCATCGTGATCAAAAACTATCCCCCAAAACTATGGAGCACCGGCGATAACTATTTACGGGTAGTTTTAACGCCATTGCTGGATATTCACCTCCGTTCAACCAATCAGTACGAACTGAGTAAAGGCGGCAGTATTGAATATGTTTATATATTTTCGGTTATCGCCGTATTTATTTTACTGATCGCCTGTGTCAATTTCATGAACCTGTCTACCGCCCGCTCTTCAAAACGTGCGAAAGAAGTGGGGGTGCGCAAAGTATTAGGTTCAGCACGAAAATACTTGATCGCCCAATTTTTAACCGAGTCGTTCCTGGTTACTTTAGTCTCTACCATCATAGCGCTTGTTTTAGTATGGCTGTTATTGCCGTTATTTAACCAGGTGGCGAATAAGCAGCTGGCTTTCAGCCTTCATGGTATGATTTGGTTAATACCCTCATCGCTTGCCATCGTTTTGGTGATCGGTTTGCTGGCAGGTTCATACCCGGCTTTTTTCCTTTCAGCATTTCAACCAATTGATGTGCTAAAAGGCAAAATCTCCGCTGGTTTCAAAGGTGGTTTCCTGCGCAGCTTTTTAGTGGTATTCCAGTTCTCCATATCCATCTTCCTGATTATCGGCACGCTGGTTATTTATAACCAATTGAACTATATCCATAGTAAGAGCCTGGGCTTTAACCGCAGCCAGGTTTTAGTGATCAAAAATGCAGATAATTTAGGCGCAAACGCCAAACTCTTAAAACAGGAACTAAAACAATTCCCGGGTGTGACCAGCACCACCATGACCGGCTACCTGCCGACAGGCCAGGACAGGAGCCTGACTGCTTTATTCCCCCACCTGCCTATTAATTTTAAAGATGATATGTTGACGCAATTCTGGCCGGTGGACGAAGACTATATCAGCACGATGGGTATCAGGCTGGTCGCGGGCCGTAATTTCTCCAGCCAGATGGCAACGGATTCATCAGCTATCATTGTAAATGAAGCCTTTGCAAAGCGCCTTGCGGTGAAAGACCCATTAGGTAAAATTGTGTACCGCGATACTTATGGCGTGCAGCCTTATCACATTATCGGCGTGATGAAGGATTTTAACTTTAGCTCCTTACATGACAAAATAGGTAACGCAGTTTTATATAATGCGGAAAATAGAGGGGCGATCAGCGTTAAGGTGAGCACCGCCAACTTGCCCAATTTACTGTCGCAGGTAGAAAGCAAGTGGAAAAGCCTGGCGCCCAACCAGCCTTTTACGTATTCGTTTATGGACCAGGATTTTGATGCCACTTACCGTTCTGAACAGCGGATCGGCACGCTGTTTATAGCCTTCAGCACGCTGGCTATTTTGATCGCCTGCCTGGGATTGTTTGGTTTGGCCGCCTACGCTGCTGAACAGCGCAATAAGGAAATAGGCATCCGCAAAGTGTTAGGTGCCAGCGTATCAGGTATTGTTAGTATGCTGTCGACGGATTTTATAAAACTGGTGTTTATCGCTATCGTTATTGCTTCGCCTATAGCCTGGTTTGCCATGAACAAATGGCTGCAGGATTTTGCCTACCGCATCAATATATCCTGGTGGATAATCGCCGTAGCAGGGCTAACGGCCATATTCATTGCATTTATCACCATCAGTATTCAATCCATCAAGGCGGCCACCAGCAACCCGGTGGATAGTTTGAGAAGTGAATGAAATCTTAAAGAGCCAAATGGTCGTTTCCTTTTCAGCTAAAGTTGGCTAGGAAACACCATGATTTGCTGGACGACACCGATATGCTGATCGCGGTCGGATAACCGGAGCTGAAGTTCGGCAATAAGATACTCAATTGTTCCTACCGCATCTTCATGGCGGTTAATAATGAAGATCAGTTAATAGTGGCACCTCCCGGTGAGTGGGGGGTGCTTTCCAGGCTCTTCTTTTGGAGCTCATAACCATAGAATTAAAACACTAAGCTATACACAATTATAAACCTAACATTGACGCCCATCGGGTTACTTTACTATTTATCTGGAACGTGTTCCTATGTCTGTTAACAATGCTTTTCCTCAAAATCCGCATACCATCAAAATTGTCGAAGACCCGCTAAAAGAGAAAATGCATAGAAAATACCTTGCAACATAATTGTTACAATTGGTGGTTGTTTTATAGCAAAAGTTCGTTCTTGCCTATAAACCAGCATTTTGAGCGACATTAAAAGATGTGAAAAAGCGACATTAAAAGATGTTCATCATGTCACTCATGAGCTTATGATGCACCACTTTTTGTAGCTTTTGGCACTACACTTATAGTGACGTAGAAGCGTACAATTGCTGTTCGTTTCCGACACAACTCAAGGAATGAATATTATGTAACGTATTAATATGCCGCCTATTAAAAAAATGGCATTAAATTCGCCCGGTTTGTTAAAAACGCCTCAGATCATGATTCGGAACTATTTTAAAACAACCTGCCACGGCTTGCTTCATCTTTTCGCAGGGCTCAGTGCGGACATCGCCGCATTACGACACACATATTATAACAAAATGATGAAACAATTGACTTTGTTACTTTTTTGCGTGCTTATTTTTAGCCTGCCAAAGCTCAAACCATTGACACGTTAGTAGACGTCGGGGGGCATAAGCTGCACTTCAATGTCATTAATGGTATTGGGACACCGATACTCTTTGAAGCAGGCAATGGCGATGAGGGTAGTATTTGGCAACCCATATTAAATGATATTTATAAAGCAACCGGCGCAACGCTGATCACTTATGACCGGGCAGGGCTCGGGAAAAGTGGATTTGATCCTAATAGAATCGGTCTTTTGAATGAAATAAAAGACCTGGAACTGGCATTGAATAAATTGGGCTACGCTAAGAAGATATTTATTGTCTGCCATTCCTTTGGCGGTTTTTATGCTGCTTTATTTACCTACCGGAATATAAATAAAGTAAAGGGTGTTGTTGCCATAGACATTGTAACGCCTTGTTTTTTTACGAAAGACTGGACCGAGGGCTTCATAAAGACACTTTCAAAAGACGAACTGGAATCGATTAAAAAAGATAAGCCAGGTTGGTATTATTCGATCATGAACTTACCGGTAAATTCGGTTTACATGCAGGATAAGTTTTTTACTTCTAAAACGCCCCTAACAATGATCCGCGCCGAAAATATCATGGACATTATACATGAGAATGAAAAGGAGCAATGGATCGATTGCTGTAAGGCAATAGGCAGCATGCCGAACCATAGCTATGTGGTTGCGAAAAATGCCGACCACCACGTTTGGCAGAAAAACCCACAGGTCGTTATAGACGAAGTTTCGAAATTATACAAACAAGTTGAGGGCGAATAAGTTCGCAAACAGCCCATGTGCTTTTTTATAGAAGTTTTGCTGTTTCCAACTTTGCCGAAGGTAGTTCCTTTAAGGGTTATATGGTTAACTATAAAATGATTTGCGAGTATCCTCGCTCCCGGAAACGGTGAGCGGGAAAAGCGCTGAATTCTAAAAAACAAGTTTTCTCTGCGTTCTCTTGGAAAGAGCCAGCGTGCTATCTACAGTTAAGGCCGGTTTGAGCGACATTAAACCATGTGAAAAGGCGACATCAAAAGATGTTTTTCACAATTATTTCATTAAATTTACTTTTCCAATAGTACTATTCACTGCTATAAACGACAACCTCCAAATTTTAAGCAGCTATGAGCCGGATTGACATGGGTGAACTTTTTGACCGTTATTTAAAAGGTGAGACTTCGCCTGGCGAAACCGAAAAGGTTGAAGCCTGGCTGGAGCACTACGAACACCCGGCGTCGGAATGGGAGCAATTGGATAAGCCCGCCCGGGAGCAGTGGCTCAACGAGGTATTTGAAGCGGTAAAGACTGATGTCGATCCGGGCGCAAGGATTGTTAAGCTACGGCCGCGGATTGTTTATTTACGCATAGCAATAGCAAGTGCTGCAGCGGCAATCCTGCTCTTATTCGCCGGGCTTTACTTGCTGCGCACCGAACCGCCTAAACTGATGGCATTAAGTGCTGCCGCCAATCAAAAGAACCAGGTTGTGCTTGCCGATGGCAGCAAGATTTGGGTGAACTCACTATCGACCCTTAAATATCCGAAAGCATTTGATGGTAAAACAAGGGAGGTCTACCTGTCGGGCGAAGCGTATTTTGATATTAAGCATGATGCCGCAAGGCCATTTATTATCCATACCGGCAGCGTGATCACTACGGTGTTAGGCACTGCATTTGATATAAAAGAGGACAAATTGCTGCACACGGTTGTGGTTACCGTAACCCGGGGCAAGGTGAGCGTGGCGAACGGAAGCCAACTGCTGGCTATCATTACGCCGAATCAGCAAGTAAGCTTTAATACTGCAAGCCAAACGAAGACGCAGGCAACAGTGGATGCAACGAAAGTGATTGCCTGGCAGAGCGGGTATATTCATTTTAACGACATTACTTTTGCCGACGCCGCTACCCAACTGCAGCAACGATTTAATGTTAAGATCAGCTTTGCGAACGATAAGGTTAAAAACTGTCGCTTTACCGGATCGGCTATGAAAGAAGAAAAGCTGGATGAGATACTAAAGGTAATATGTACCTTTAACAATGCTACTTATCAAACCAAAACCGACGGCAGCATTCTAATTGATGGCCCCGGTTGCGATTGATGACATTTTAAGCCAATTAATTATAAACCCGCTAAGTTTTGTACCATGCGTACGCACTGGCTTACATCGGTTTTCCTGCTGGCCGCGCTGCAGTTTTTTTTGCAGTTTGCGCGGGCTCAAAATATTTTTACGGACAAGGTTACCCTCGGAGCGAACGATGAAAGCCTCGAAGCCGTTATTCATAAAATTGAACAGCAATCAGCGTTCCGATTTTTCTACAGGGACGAGGACGTAAAGCCGGTAAAAAACTTAAACCTTTCGCCCGGGACGCGCACCATCGAACAGACGCTGTCGCTGCTGTTAAGCAATAGCTGTTTGGTATTTACACAGGTTGATAATCATATTCTGCTTCAGCATAGGCTGCCTGTATCGAATTGCGCGGTGAAAGGTATGGTGGTGACTGGTCCCAATGGACAGCCTGTTACTAATGCGAGTGTTTTTTTGAATAATGCCACTTTCGGAACTATGACAGCAAACGACGGCTCGTTTTTGTTAAGGAATGTCAAACCGGGAAAATATGACCTGGTGATATCTGAAGTTGGTTTTGAAACAGTAAGCCAATCGATAGATGTGGATGTGCAGACGGTTGAGCTGCAACCGATATCGATAGATCCGCTAACCCTGCAACTACAGCAAGTAAACATAAACTCAAAAGCTGACCCGGACTGGAAGCAGAATTTCCAACTATTTGAAAAAGAATTTATGGGCAGCTCGGACCGGGCCCGTAATTGCTCGATTTTAAACCCGGAGATCATCGACCTCGACTTCAATTATGCTGCGAATGTTCTTACAGCATCTTCAGTTGACTTTGTGGAGATTGACAACGATGCGCTGGGTTATAGAATCAGTTATCAGCTTACAAATTTTTTCAAAGACTATTCAGATAAGAGTTTATACGGCGTCCAATACGGAGGGCCAGCCCGGTTCCGCGAAAAAAAGGGAACGCCGGCGATGGAGAGGCGCTGGCAGAAGTGCAGGCTTGATGCTTACCAAGGATCGCAAATGCATTTTTTGCAGTCGCTGCTCAACAACAGCTTTGAGCAGGAAGGATTCCGGGTTTTACGTATAAATATATCGCCAAATCCCAACCGTCCCGGCGACAGCCTGGTAAACGCCAGGGTGAAGTTTTATGAAAGCAAAAAGGCGGAGGGGAGACGCTTCAGGGATTCGCTGGCTTACTGGCAATCGAAGCAATCATTGCCGGCGACTATAAAAACCCTGCAGCCGGTTCCGCTGACCCAAGACGACATGGTAAAGCTGACCACACAAAAGGGCCTGTTCGCTTTAACTGCAAACAACGGTGAGCTTTATATTATGTACAGCCAAACGCACCGTTTTCCTTCAAAGTGGAGAATGGACGATTTGAACGAAAGCTCAAACAATAACCGCACTATCCTGACATTTGATACCCCCTACGTGCTGTTTGATAAAAATGGCTGCATACTTGACCCTGGATGTATTTCGTATGAAGGGGCCTGGGGTAAAAGCCGGGTTGCCGACCTGCTGCCGGTAGATTATGTTCCCGGGGAGAAAATTAATGAAAAAAGCATCCGGCAAACCAAGCCGGCTGCAAACAAAGATATATCGCTGCAGGCGAATAGCTTGCAGCCGGAATCGCTTAATTAGCGGCTTTGCGACGGCAGGTTGATGATCGCCCGCCGATGGGGGCAACCGGGAAGATGATAATTGACTATAGCAAGCAACAGTCGCCCCGGCACACGGAACAGAGAAGTGAACAAACCCCGCCGGGGAATTTGAAACAAAAAACCCCGGCGCTCATCGCACCGGGGTCGTATTTCTCAAACAGCATTATTACTTCTGCTCTTCTTCTTCCGTTTTTTTGCTTTCGCCTTTGTGCTTGGCCCGAATGCGAATCTCGTTGTTTTCAGTATCGAAATCAACTTCCATCGTATCTCCTTCGCCCATTTCGCCTTTAAGTATTTCCTCGGCAATGGGGTCTTCAAGATATTTTTGAATGGCCCGCTTCAACGGACGGGCGCCAAACTGGCTGTCGTATCCTTTGTCAGCGATAAATTCTTTTGCGCCAAGCGTCAGCTCGATCTTAAAGCCTAATATATTTACCCGGTTAAACAGGGAGGCCAGCTCAATGTCGATGATCTTGAATATTTCTTCCTTGCCCAGCGAGTTGAAAACGATCACATCGTCAATACGGTTTAAAAACTCCGGTGCGAATGCGCGTTTCAAAGCATTTTCTATTACCCCGCGGGAGTGTGAATCTGCCTGCAGCGATTTTGCGCTGGTTGTAAATCCAACACCCTGACCGAAATCCTTCAGCTGGCGTGCGCCGATATTAGAGGTCATGATGATAATGGTATTCCTGAAATCCACTTTACGACCCAGTGAATCGGTTAACTGGCCTTCGTCAAGCACCTGCAGCAGGATATTAAATACATCCGGGTGCGCTTTTTCAATTTCGTCCAGCAATACCACTGCATACGGCTTGCGGCGAACTTTTTCTGTCAGCTGGCCGCCTTCTTCATAGCCTACATAGCCCGGAGGCGCGCCCACCAAACGCGATACGGCGAATTTTTCCATGTACTCGCTCATGTCTATCTGGATCAATGCATCCTCGGTATCAAACATAAATCTCGAAAGCTCTTTTGCCAGCTCGGTTTTACCAACGCCGGTAGGGCCCAGGAATATAAAGGAGCCAATCGGTTTCTTTGGATCTTTCAAGCCGGCACGTGTACGCTGGATGGCGCGGGTGAGCTTTTTTATGGCTTCTTCCTGGCCAATCACTTTGCTGCCAACAGTTTCGGCCATATTTAACAGCTTGTGGCTGTCGGCCTGGCCAACGCGCTGAACGGGTATACCGGTCATCATGCTTACCACTTCTGCAACATTATCTTCGGTAACGGTATAGCGTTTTGACTTGGTTTCGGCCTCCCAAATGGCTTTGGCCTGTTCCAACTCTTCCAGCAAATGCTTTTCGGTATCACGCAGTTTGGCGGCTTCTTCATACTTCTGGCTGCGAACCACCTTGTTTTTTTCGATCTTGATCTGCTCTATCTTTTGCTCAATATCCAAAATATTTTGCGGCACATGGATATTGGTTAAGTGTACGCGAGACCCTGATTCGTCCAAAGCGTCGATTGCCTTGTCGGGCAAAAAGCGGTCGGTGATATACCTTGTGGTTAAGGTAACGCAGGCATTGATAGCTTCGGGTGTATAAGTTACGCCGTGGTGCTCTTCGTATTTTTCTTTTATCCGGTTCAGTATCTCGATGGTTTCACCCGGTGTAGCCGGTTCAACCATAACCTTCTGGAAACGGCGATCCAAAGCGCCATCCTTTTCAATATACTGGCGGTATTCATCCAGCGTAGTAGCGCCGATGCATTGTATCTCGCCCCTCGCTAAAGCAGGCTTGAACATATTGGATGCGTCAAGCGATCCTGATGCGCCGCCGGCGCCAACAATGGTATGTATTTCGTCGATAAATAAAATTACATCCGGCGATTTTTCCAGCTCGTTCATCACAGCCTTCATACGTTCTTCAAACTGGCCGCGGTATTTGGTGCCTGCTACCAGCGACGCCAGGTCCAAAGTAACCACGCGTTTGTTGAACAATACACGTGATACCTTACGCTGAACGATCCGCAATGCTAAACCTTCGGCAATGGCTGATTTACCTACGCCGGGTTCGCCGATCAATATCGGGTTATTCTTTTTACGACGGGAAAGGATTTGCGATACCCTTTCAATTTCTTTTTCGCGGCCCACTATCGGGTCAAGGCGGCCGTCTTCGGCAGCTTTGGTTAAGTCGCGGCCAAAATTATCCAGCACCGGGGTTTTTGATTTGATATCCGAAACCTTTTTGGGCTGGCTGAATGACTCTTCTTCTTTAAAGTCGTCGTCGCCGCCGGTAGGGGAGCCGGGCATTTCGTCGGTCACGTCATTCTTATGCGATTCAACCTCGCCTTTAAAAACTTCGTAGTTAACATGAAACTGCATCAATATCTGCGAGGCGATGTTGTCTTCGTCGCGAAGGATAGAAAGTAATAAGTGTTCAGTACCGATCACATCGCTTTTAAAAATTTTTGCTTCCAGGTAGGTGATCTTTAATACCTTTTCGGCTTGTTTGGTTAGTGGGATACTCCCAATGTGGACATTTGTCCCGATTGTTCCCTTCACGGCATCCTCAACCGAGCGTCTGAGTTTGCTCGTATCAACGCTAAGCTCCTTCAATAATTTAATTGCTACGCCGTCGCCGTCCCTTATCAATCCCAGCAAAAGGTGCTCAGTGCCAATATAATCATGACCCAAGCGTAAGGCTTCCTCTCTGCTGTACTGAATAACGTCCTTTACGCGCGGCGAAAATTTAGCTTCCATATATATCCTTCCGATTATGAACGCCCTAATGTATTAATTTGTTTCAATAAAATGGGCGTGTTGTTTTACACTTATCAACACAATATTATTGCCAAGTTTTTAAGCTGAAAGTAAAGCAGACATTCAAATGATATACGATACAAAGAACTTAAAAAATTTTTAGCAAATTGATAAAAAAAACCGTCAATTGCAACGACTTTTATAAAATAGTGGATAATTTATATCTTTTTGATAGAATTATTCCCTAATAGTTTAAAATAGATACGTACTAATTAATCACATAGTGACAGCACCGGACAAATTAGTCAATTGTATGACAATACGGCATTGATTTTTGTTACAGGTTGCTTGTTTTTTGACTATTTAAATGGTTGATAGAATTGGTTGATTGAGGTGAATGGTTGATTTGAGTTGATTGAGTTAGATGGTTGATTGAGTGTTACACTGCATAGAACGTAGAAATGGAGTTGGAAATTGTAAAAAATAGTTAGAACAGAGTAGTTAAATTGACTTGAATGGTATAGGAGTGGGCATCGGGTGAAGGTGGGTTGATTAAGGTGGATAATTGAGTTAGTTGAATGATGGGACCAGTTTTGACAGGTTCAGGAAAAATTTGGTGGCAAGTGATGCCCGCAGGTGCTACCCGGAGTGCTGTTGATCAAGTACTTAATAGTCGTTTGTTGGGCGTTCCCTGCGGGCCGGTCCGCCAGCTGGCGGATCATACGCCTGCAGGCCTTAGGCGCATCTCTACCCAAAAAAGACCCATTGCTGCAACTAAAACCTGCATTGCTAATCATTCGCGGCCTGTATCCGCTGCTATCCCTAACGCAGATTATTCCCGCAGCCATTTGTAATCATTCACATCATAAAAAATCCCTAATTTAGCCCCGAACCGAATAAGATAATAACAGTTAATTTCATGGCAGACGAGAAGATCATATTTTCGATGGCAGGGGTGAGCAAAGTTTACCCGCCGCAGAAAACAGTTTTAAAAAATATTTACCTGTCCTTTTTTTACGGGGCCAAGATCGGGGTGATCGGGCTTAACGGGTCCGGTAAGTCGTCGCTGCTTAAAATCATTGCAGGCATCGACAAAACCAATATTGGCGAGGTAGTTTTTTCGCCGGGTTATACGGTTGGCTATTTGAGCCAGGAGCCTGAACTCGATCCTAATAAAACAGTGAAAGACGTTGTAGAAGAAGGGGTAGCGGCAACTACTGCCTTGCTAAAAGAGTATGAGGAGATCAACGAAAAGTTCGGTCTGCCGGAGTATTACGAGGATGGGGATAAAATGGATAAGCTGATGACCCGCCAGGGTGAGCTGCAGGATAAGATTGATGCGGTGAACGCATGGGAGCTGGATGTAAAGCTGGAAAGGGCCATGGATGCCTTGCGCTGCCCCGATCCGGATGCCAAGATTGCCGTTCTTTCCGGCGGGGAACGCCGCCGGGTTGCCCTGTGCCGCCTGTTGCTGCAGGAACCGGATGTGCTGCTGCTTGACGAGCCTACTAACCACCTGGACGCGGAGTCGATCGATTGGCTGGAGCAGCATTTGAAGCAATATAAAGGTACAGTTATCGCAGTCACCCACGACCGTTATTTCCTTGACAATGTGGCAGGCTGGATCCTCGAATTAGATAGGGGAGAAGGCATCCCATGGAAGGGAAATTATTCCTCATGGCTGGATCAGAAAGCAAAACGTTTGGCGCAGGAAGAAAAAGGTGAAAGCAAGCGCCAGAAAACGCTTGAACGGGAACTGGAATGGGTGCGTATGGGGCCAAAGGGAAGGCATGCCAAATCGAAGGCGCGGTTGTCCAATTATGATAAATTAGCCTCCGAAGAAACAAAGGAACGCGAAGAAAAGCTGGAGCTGTTTATTCCGCCCGGTCCGCGTTTGGGTAATATCGTTATTGAAGCAAATGGGGTTAGCAAATCCTATGGCGACAAGCTGCTTTTTGATAACCTTAGCTTTTCACTGCCGCCTGCAGGTATTGTAGGGATTATCGGCCCGAATGGCGCAGGTAAGACCACGCTTTTCCGTTTGATAACCGGGCAGGATAAACCCGATGCAGGCACATTCCGTGTGGGCGAAACAGTTGCCCTGGGTTATGTCGACCAGCTGCATGATGACCTTGATCCCAACAAATCCGTTTGGGAAAACGTTACCGGCGGCCTCGACAACATCATGGTAGGGAACAAGCCTATCAATTCGAGGGCGTATGTTTCAAAATTCAACTTTAATGGCGCCGATCAACAAAAGAAGGTGGGTATCTTATCCGGTGGTGAACGCAACAGGGTGCATTTATCCATCACACTCAAAAAAGGATCGAACGTGCTGCTGCTGGATGAGCCTACGAATGATATTGACGTTAATACGCTCCGGGCCCTGGAGGAGGCGCTGGAGAACTTCGGCGGATGCGCCGTAGTGATCAGTCACGACCGTTGGTTTTTGGATAGGATATGTACGCACATCCTCGCATTTGAAGGCAACAGCCAGGTTTATTTTTTCGAAGGAAATTATTCGGATTACGAGGAAAACCGAAAGAAACGTTTAGGGGATATTGCGCCGAAGAGGATAAAGTATAGGAAGTTGACGGTGTAGCATTAGACTTACGAAGTTTCGAAAACTTCGTAAGTCTGTCGATTGTTTTGTAAATTTACGGTTGTTTATTTGTAGGCTCGTGTAATTATCAAAATTATGGACTCACAACACGCATACACGGTAGCGGAAGTTTTAGAGATTGCTTTAACGCTTAATCCCGACGACAGGAAAAAAGTGCAGGAAGAAATTGAAAAATCGCTTTTGAACGAAAGAGAAATACTGGAAAGAATTGAGCCTATTCATCAAAAATATGATGGCACCTATAAGGCCCTTGCTTGATGCGCGTACTTACCAAAGAAGAGATCATCTTTCTGAACAAGAATAATGTTTCGAAATACGGGGGCAACTTTGTGCCACCTTTTAACATTCTTCACGAAAACCCATTAGATTCCTGGTAGAAATTGTTGACGGTGAATTGTTCGGAGAAGCCATTTATCCGGAAGTTTATCACAAGGCGGGCGTATACCTTTTTAACATTATATCGAACCATATTTTTACTGATGGCAATAAACGTACGGGTTTGGATGCCTGTCTTTTATTCCTTGATTTTAATGGTTCTCAGCTTAGCGGCGCCGTCAGCAATGTGATCCTAACGAATTTTGTAATTTCAATAGCTTCCGGCGAACAATCGTTAGAAACGGTTCAAGAATGGCTGAAATTTAATTCGATGAAAAAACAACTATAGGTTTGGCAAGGCGTTATAGCACCCGGCCTTTTTGAAGGGTATTCATAATTACGAAGAAAACCCTAAGAAACGGTTAGGGGATATTGCGCCGAAGAGGATAAAGTATAGGAAATTGACGGTGTGATCGGCGCGGTGATTGCTCGGTAATTTATTTTTTGCCCCTACAGGGGCAAAAAATATTTTTCTTCTGTTATGGCTACCGATATTTGGCTCCTAACGGGGCCGTATTCAAAATCATTTGGTGTCCGTTGAATTCTATTGGCGATATATGGCCCCTGACGTGGGTGCAGGCAAAATCATTTTGTGCAAGATGAATTTAGTTCCCGCCTATGTTTAGCCATTTGAGGGCAACGGAACATTTTGGTCTAATTGTCCGGCCCCGTTAGGGGCCAAATATCGGTAGCAACACGAGAAAAAAGAATTTTTGTGCCGTAGGTACAAAACATACCCGCTTGCTAATCCCGTCAGTTGTATTATCTTAATTTTCAAACCAACACATTTAAAACCTTCCCCTACCACACCTTCACCCTTGCACTGTCCGCCCTATACATTTTATCCCCCGGCTTAATATTAAATGCTTTATAAAACTCCGGCATGTTGGAAAACGGCCCATTAACCCGGTACATCGGCGGCGAATGCGGGTCAACATTGATGCGCATCCTGGCCGATTCATCCGTGATCTTGCTTTGCCATACCTTGGTTAGTGACAAAAAGAAACGCTGGTCTGGTGTAAAACCGTCTATTAACGTATCTTTTTTACTTTCTAGCGTATTCTTAAATGCCTGGTAGGCTATCATCGCCCCGCCTACATCGGCCAGGTTTTCGCCCTGAGTAAGCTCACCGTTGACGTGCAGGTTGCCTAATACGGTGAACTGGCTATATTGGTCTATTAACACTTTTACACGCGCTTTAAATTTCGCGGCGTCTTCGGGCGTCCACCAATCTTTCAAGTCGCCGTCCTTATCATATTGGCGGCCCTGGTCATCAAAGCCGTGGGTCATCTCGTGCCCAATAACCACGCCGATGGCGCCGTAGTTGATAGCGTCATCCGCATCTTTGTCAAAAAAGGGGAACTGGAGAATCCCAGCCGGAAATACGATTTCATTAAAAGTCGGGTTATAATAAGCATTTATGGTGGGCGGTGTCATACCCCATTCGGAGCGGTCTACAGGTTTACCTACCTTTTTTAACATTTCGCGATAGTTATGCGCTGCTATGGATTGTTCGTTTTGGTAATAGGCATCTTTGCTGATCTGCACGTCATCATATTTTTTCCATTTGTCCGGGTAGCCTATCTTCTTGGTAAAGGCTGCCAGTTTCGCGAGCGCTTTTTCTTTGGTCTGCGGGCTCATCCAATCCAGTTTTTCTATCCTTTCCTTGTATACGGCCTGCAGGTTATTAACAAGGGCGAGCATTCTCGTTTTGGCCTCCGGCGGGAAGAATTTTTGGACATATAACTGGCCCAAAAGCTCCCCAAGGCCTCCGTCCACATCTTCGGCTACTATTTTCCAACGTTGGTGCTGTTTTTTCTGGCCATTAAGCACTTTGTCAAAGAAATCGAAATGCGCGTCTCTAAAGTCTTTACTCATGTCTGGTGCTGCATTGCTTATCGCTTCAAAGGCAGCCTTATCTTTCCAAACATTAATTGGTTGCGATTTCAGCAAGCCATCCAATGCTTTGTAATATCCTGGCTGACCAACCAAAATGGTGTCCGTTTGCAAGCCCATTCGGCCGAAAGCGTCGGTTACATCAATATCCGGCACTTGTTGTTTAAAATCCGCGACAGAAAATTTGTTGTAGTTTTTTACAGGGTCGCGCAGTTGTACCGGCGACAAACTGGATTGGGCAATGGCAGACTCCAATTTTAAAATTGCAGATGCCTTGCTGTTGGCCGCAGCCGCATCGATCCCCGTCAATGTAAAAAGCTTTGCAATGTATTTTGCATATGCGTCAAGTATCTTTTTGGAAGCGGTATCTGTTTTAAAATAATAATCCCGGTCAGGAAGGTTCAGCCCTGTTTGGTCAAAGTGCGCGGCATTTTTAATGCTGATCTTATCATCAGGCTGAACATAAAACCCAAACAGGAAACCATCGCCGGTTTTAAAGCCGTCTGCAGCTAATTTAACCAGGTCTTTGTAATCCTTTACGGCAGCAATTTTGGCTAAATGCGGTTTTACAGGCTCATAGCCCAATTTTTCTATGGCTGCGGTATCCATGCCGCTTTTGTACAGGTCGCCAACCTTTTGGTTGATGCTGTTTGCCGTATCGTCATGCGCTGCGGCATAATCCAGTATTTGGTGGATGTGGGATTCATTGATATCGCGCAGGGTATAAAACGTTCCCCAGCCGGTTTCAGATGCGGGAATTTTGGTGTTTTTTAACCATTTGCCGTTGGCATACAAAAAGAAATTGTCGCCCGGTTTAACGGTGGTATCCATCCCCGACTTATCAAAGAAAACGGTTCTTTCCTGGTCGCCAGATTTGTTTTTACAGCCGAATGCAGCCATTAAGGCTGCAGCAAATAGTCCGCATTTGATTAGTGTCATCTGTCAAATTTTTTTTAAAGATATATTTTAAATGCAATTTGAGGAAAGCGAATGTGTTGAAACCAGCCCTGTACATGTTTTCTTCGTCGTCCCGGGGCTAAAATGGCTGCCGACTTGTTTGGTTTGTAGTGAAAAACCGCGGTGAAATAATTAAGTTTCCTCGCGTACTCTTTCCCGCTTACATGAATATCAGGCAGAGCATATTCGCCCGGTACCGGAGACTTCACACGGTGTTAATGTAAAGTTTATGGGCGCTTAATGCGCTTGTTAACAACTGCGGATTGTTAACAAATAAATCACATCTTCTTCACGTTTATATGGATTTATATCTCTTAATTTTATAGACCTGTTGTAGATGTGCGCCTTCGCTAAAGCTACGGCGCACGATGTGCAGATTTCAAATGCCCGGATGGGGTTTCAAAATTCGATCCCAATAGCTATCGGAACGAAATTCCGAAATCCGACTTCCGACATACGAAATCATCTCGGGTCATTAAATTAAAACTAATATTATCTATATGACCTGGAGAAAATTTAGCGGCGAGATTATCCAAGCGCCCATTATTGAAGAGGTGGAAGCCGCAATTGAGCGCGAAACAGCCCTTGGCAACAAGCTTAAAGTATGTATCGGGACGGACTCGCAGGTGAAAGGCAACGTGACCGACTTTGCTACCGTGATTGTTTTTTTGCGTGAGCAAAAGGGCGGCTTTATGTTTATCCAGCAGGAGCGTACGTCCAAAAAGATGAGCATCAAGGAGCGTATGCTTACCGAGGTGCAAAAGTCCATCGACATTGCCTACAAGCTGTGCGACCTGCTCGACCTGTACGATGTTGACCTGGAAGTGCACGCCGACATTAACACCAACCCGATGTTTAAATCGAACGCGGCTTTACACGAAGCAATGGGGTACATTTTAAGCATGGGTTTTGTGTTTAAGGCCAAGCCGGAGGCTTTCGCCAGTTCGTACTGCGCGAACAAGATCGTCCAGTAGCATCTCTTAAAGCCGCTGCTAAGCCGGGGAAGCGATTTGCTTACCGGTATTGAATTTTATCCGCTCTTTTTCCGGCTGTTTCTGGCCGGATGAATTTTATCCGCTTCTTCTCGAAATAATTTACCATTTTCGGGGTGCCATGAACGGCGTAAACACCCTGGTATAAGCATTCTATACAGGGGTTAACAAGGATACTTTATGAATGAAATTAGCGTGCGCAAAGCGACGGTGGAAGATTTGGATGCCCTGCTGGCTTTTGAACAGGGAATTGTTACCAACGAGCGGCCCTTTGATGGAACGCTCAAAGAAGGCGAAATACATTATTACGACCTGGCGGAAATGATAACGGCAGACCATGTCCGGGTAATTGTGGCTGCGGCTGGCAATGAAATTATCGGCAGCGGCTATGCCAGGATCGAAACCGCAAAGGCCTACCAAAAGCATAGCCTTTACGCGTACCTTGGCTTTATGTACGTAAAGCCCGAATACAGGGGAAAAGGGGTAAACAAACTGGTACTGGCGGCGCTGCAGGACTGGTGCAGGGAAAGAAATATACACGAATTGCGGTTGGAGGTTTATACCGAAAATCTGCCTGCGGTGAAGGCCTACGAAAAAGCCGGATTTAAACCGCTATTGACCTGGATGCGGATCGGACTCGACGAATAGTTAAAACCACCTGTTGTTTTATTTCGTTGTTGAAGCGTGAAAACTTACCTGCTGAAAAACACCCAATCTATTCCCATTAGTCTTGCAGCGGCCTGGGACTTCTTTTCTTCGCCACTGAACCTTGGCAAGATAACGCCAAAGGAAATGAGTTTTGTGGTGATTTCGGACTTTACCGAAGACACCAAAATGTACGAAGGAATGCTCATTACCTATACCATTACACCCCTTTTCGGCATCAAAATGAACTGGATGACAGAGATCACTCATGTAAAGGATGGTCTGTATTTTGTGGACGAACAACGTTTCGGGCCTTATGCGATGTGGCACCACGAACATCATTTTGAAGAAATAAAGGGCGGTGTTTTGATGACGGATATTTTGACCTATGCCCTGCCATTAGGACCCGCCGGCCGGTTTACGAATGCTATTTTAGTAGGCAAAAAAGTTAAACAGATATTTGATTACCGGGAAAAAGCGATTGTGGAAATGTTTGGTGTTTTGTAGCGAAAAGCCGAGAGACCAAAGCAGAAAGACCAAAGCCGAAAGCCGAAAGCAAAAAGACCAAAGCACAAAGGCAAAACGAAAAACCTGCAGGCTAAGCGCTTTCGGCTTTTAGCTTTATGCTTCTACCTACCTATAATCCAACCGGTAAATAAATGCGAGGGAAAAAATTGTTCCGGCGCTCGTGTTATAACCCGTTATGAATTTACCAGCTGTTGCAAAAAGCGAGATTTGGTCGGTAAACGTGTGGCCGTAACTAAGGGATAGCTCGAAGAACGAATAATCCTTATTAGCCTCGACTATGGGCGTGAATTGTTTGTCGTCGCTTTCGGAAAAAATACCGGTGGCGCTTATGGAAACCTGGTTTTGAAACGCGTTATCGAGTGTGAGGCCGAAAGTGCCGCTATACCTGTTTTGCCACGGACCGTTAGCTCCAAAATATTGGCGTACGCCATCTGAGGCATTGAAATAAATGCTTTTGTCGCCTATATATCCCGAGCCCGACATGGCCAATTTTAATTCGGCGCCTTCCTCGCCATAGCCCAATGCGGGGTTGTCGTGGTATAAGGGCGTAATGGCTGTTCCCTGCAGGGAGAAGTAATAGATAAAATCAATATTGGCAAGGTAGTACCGTATGCCGGTTTCCATGTCGCTTAAACCTGAGGTATTTGTGTTTTTGGGATCGATGCTTTGTGAATAGTTGTTGTACACATAAGGAAGCGATACCACAGCTGCCCATTTACGGCTGATGCCATACTCGGCATAAAGTGTTACCCCCACGGAATTATACTTGCCGCTATTCGGAAAAGGCTTTTTAGGGCCGCCCGTTGTATCCCACTCTGAATTAGCGAAAAAATAGCTAACGGAAGGCGATATCAGCAGCCTGCCCGGGCGAACAGGGAAGCCGCCATCAGCAAACGCGATATTCTGAAGCGCAATAAAGAGAGTTAATGTAGCTAGTAATGTTTTTGTAAAGGTTTTCAAAAGCCTCATGTTTTAATATTTTAAAATAGTGCAAAAGTATCGCGCATCCACCTGCCTTCGTATACGTTGTAGCTCTTGGCCACGGCGTGTGCCAGGTCCCGGAAAATGATGATGTGCTTTGGCGCCTTTATTTCGTTGTACGCTATGTACACGTGGTCGGGTGGGGCGATATTGTCTAACATTCCCATGCCTACTAATGTGGGGCACACAAGGTCAGATGCAAAGTTTTTACCATCAAAATAATCCAGGTTGTCAAACGCTTTATCCATTGTCAGGTCGGGCCGTGTTGCCACATATTTCCTGATATCGATAAGGGGCCAGTCAACTTCGTGAACCATGTTGCGTACGTCGCACAAAATCGGGTTGGCTGCTGAACAGAAGCTTATACGTTTATCCACACTGGAAGTTGCAAGCGCCAATAATCCGCCCAAACTTCCGCCCGCTGCTATAATATTGTCGTGCCGCAGCTCCTTGCGGGAATAAATAAAATCCACCGCGCGCACGCAATCCATAATAGCTCCGCGAAGTATGTATTTGTTCTTATCTTCCAGGCTTAGTATGATCCAGCTTTCTTTGCGTTCATTGATCACTCCCCTGCTGTAGCCTGATCCCCTGGGGTTGATGGTAAATATGGCAATGTCAGGGTCGTTACCCGACATTGGGCCCAATGTAACCTGGTATCCCGGTAATGCCAGCAGTACGGCAAATTTTCTGTTGGGAAGATTGGGCTCGGTGAGGAACCCGGTCACCGTCAGGCCACCGAGCGATTTCATTTCTACCTTATATACTTTACGTTTAAATTTGGTAGTGTCGGGCACCTCCGTGATCTTATACTCTGGCTTAACTTTGGCCAGCTCGGCCTTTGAATCTTTCCAAAAAGTTTCAAAATCCGCCGGTTTCGCATGCTGGGAACGCAGTTTATCGGGTTTTACGCCGAATGACCGGCGGGTTGTATCGTCATAATCAGAGACGTTGATCATGAAGTTTATTTTGTAGAAACCAGGCGGCACACCGGGTATGTCAAAGTTGTAGCTGCCTGAACTTTTAGGGCCAAGTTTTATGTGGATGGAGTCAGCTTTCACCTTTTTGCCGGCTTCGGTTGTAACAAGATAGGAGAGTTTTCCCACTTCGGGGTTGTTGAAAGTGCTTTTTACATTAAACGTGTAAGAGGCATGCGTGCTAAAAAGGCCATCGCTGCTGTGAGGGTCCAAAGTGGTGACTACAGAATCGCCCTTAGCGTCCTGAGCGTTTGCCCTGTCGATCCCGGCAAAAGCTGAAAGGACGCTGGTAATAATTAAAATGCTGTTAAAAAGGTTTTTCATCATATTTTTAACCCGGTTAGTCTTTTCATTCCCTGCCTTATATGCAGTTTATACGTTTCCCGGTTAAGACCGGGATTTTTATGTTGCCATTACTTATCGCGATTTCCGTGCCGAAATAGCTGCCTGATATTAAGTATGTTTACGAATATTACTAAACTACAGTTCCTTAAGAGTTAAATCTTTCTCTTTTTATGAACACAGTGTTGAAATCACCAGCACGGCGAAGCATATAGTCAGCATTAATCCACTATACCCTGCGGCCTGGGTTTATACCTGACGAGGAAATCAGACTTACGGATATAATGGTTGAGCGGTTCCTCTATCAGCTTAAACAGCGTCACAGCTATAATATTTAGCAGCACGAAAACATACAGCAGGTTTAACCAGTCGTACTCAAACGGGGAGTGCCAGTCGACGTTCCATTTGTCGTAAAGCGAGAATGCGTAGTCGTTTAAATAACCGATCAAACGGTTGAGCAGCGTGGTTATCCAACCGAGATGGATCAAATAAAATATGTACGAGCTTTTACCCAGCAGCTCGATAAACGGCAGGGCAAGAAATCTTTTGAACAACGTGTTTTCGGTCAATATCCCATAAAAGAAAAGCGCCACCGCTATACAAAGCACGTAGTTGTTGACGATGATGCCGATCGGGGTTTCCAGGCCTGCCGGCCATGGCTTTATAATAGGCTGCAAGGCCATAATGAATACGCAAACAAATATCCCCAGGAAGGCGCTATAGGTAAAGTTGAACTTATTGGTGCGGGTAAATCCCTTTTTGAGTACGTACCTTGCTAATTGCACACCCACGAAGAACTCGAAACAACGGCCAAAAAAGGTGTACAGCATAACGAAGGTTAAATTGCCAAAGAAGCCGTGGAAGTTGACGTGCCTGAATATCAAAAACATGCCAATGGCGAACAGCGTGATAACAACCGGCTGTATGTAGAACTTATTGTATTTTTTTGCGATAAGAAAGATGATCGGCGCCGAAAAATAGAAACATTCTTCCACCGTGAGCGACCAACCCTGGGCGATGCCGGTATTCCAGAACTGGTAAAAGAAACCGCGCATAAAGGTGATGTTTAAAACCAGGAGCGCTATCGGATCGCGGCTGCCATGAGTGACGCTGGTATCGCCGGTAACAAAAAAGTACGTAAACGCAGCGAGCGTCAGCAGGGCGTACATGGGATAGATACGAGCCACCCTGTTTTTCAAATACTGCTTAAACCATTCGCCGGTCAGATGAAAACTATTGTAGTAGCGGAACGTGATCAGAAATCCCGACAATACGAAGAAAATACTTACCCCGATGTGAAATTCGCCCAGGAAACGCTGGATGATGTGGGGAAAATTTTCATCAAATACGTAGCAGAAATGGGATATAAATACAAGGTAAGCGGCCATTGCGCGCACCCCTGTAAGCGCCGGTATGTAATTTTGTAATGACTTTGTTGACAAAACGCTACTTATTAAAAATTTAACTCAAAGATAATTTTTCAGCGGGTGTTTACGCAAAAGCAGGGGATTAAGTTGTAAGAACTATTGATGTGCCCGGTTTGTTTGATTTTGGGGAGTTGTCGGAACCGTTAATCGGCAAGAAATCGTAACCCGATAGCTATCGGGTCGTAAATTAGCGCATTGGATTGAGCGGACCATCAGGATTAAGCCGCCTGCACTAAAAATCGCAAATCGTAAATCGTAATTCGTAAATCAAAGCAAAGCGCTTCCCTGCACGACCCCATTTTCTAAAATCCTTTGGTCGAGGTAGTATTGAATTTCAGATTTTTTGAGTTTCCAGTTGGGCGCGATGAGCAGTTCCAGGTCGCTGAGGCCGAAAAGCCGCTGTATCACTATATCAGGTCGAACAAGCGGAAGCAGTTCGCAAAGGAAGTTTGCGTACTCATCCAGGCTGAACAATTTAAAAGGTTCGCGTTTATATTTCACACCCATTACCGAGCCCTCCACAATATGCAGGTGGTGAAATTTTACAAATTTGATCTGCGGAAAACGGTTGATCTCATCCGCATAGCGCAGCATCATGTCCTTTGTTTCCCATGGGAACCCGAAAATAGTATGAACACAGATGTCCAGCCGGCTGTTTTCGACCAGTTTAAGGGCTTTTACAAGGTCATCGTGACTGCAGCCGCGGTTGATCTGTGCAAGCGTGTCGTTGTAAATGCTTTCCATGCCCATCTCCAGGTCCACGTCAAAACGGTCGGCATAGCTTTCCAGCAGCGCCACTTTTTCAGCATCGATACAATCGGGCCGGGTACCTACTGAAAAGCCGACGATGTCTTCGGTATGATAGCTTAAGGCCTCGTCGTACATCATTTTTAAATAATGTACGGGCGCATAAGTGTTGGTGTTGGGCTGAAAATAGATGATAAACTTATCGGCTTTGGTGGTGCGGCGGGCGCGCTCCATGCCGCTGATCACCTGGTCGCGGATCGAAGGGTTATTCCGCGACTCGGAGGGAGTGAAGGAATCAACATTGCAATAGGTGCAGCCGCCATAGCCTTTGGAGCCATCGCGGTTCGGGCAGGTAAAACCTCCGTCTACAATCACTTTGAACACCCGGTGCCCCTTATATTTTTCGCGCAGCCAGGTGCCGTAGTTGTTATAGCCTTTCAATGATACTGTTGATTCCATCTTTTAGGATTTCACCGATTTTTTCCCTGATTTCACCGATTTCTAATTTCTTGGGTCTTAATTCCGAATCCGATAGCTATCGGATCGAACATCCGATCCCGATAGCTATCGGGACCGACATCCGAAATGATTTCACCGATTTGGGCAAAGATAGGAATTTTGGCGGCTCCCGCCCCCGCCGGGTCTCTCGAAGAGGACCCTGCGCTACACCGTTAGAACTAATATCGCCTGCGCTTTATCAAACTGCTCCTGCCTACTGCTACTGCCACTTTCCCAATGACTCCGGCTATGAACCATCCCGCACGTGCGGGATGAGCTATGAACCCTATCACATCTCACATCTCATATCTCACATCCGCACACCCGCACATCTTCACCGCAGCTTCTCAATCATGTCAAAATGATCCACCGTTTCATAACCGGTAGGTTCTTTGTTAAAGGCAGAATAATAGATATACGGGCTGCCTTCGTTTAAACCGGGCATCAACTTTTTCACGGCATTCCTGATTTGCAGGTTTTCTTTTTTCACCGCATTGGTATCTTTAACGCTGTAATGCGTCATATAGTAAATGAGCGGGAAGGTACCCTCGTCGGTCGTTTTGCTGTAAACCCGCAATATCATGGGCCCGGTCGACACTTGTTTGAGCACAAGTGGATATCTGTATTTTTCATCAACGAGGGCCGTTAGCTTATTGTAAAAAAAACCGGCATCGGGCTGTTCCGGGTATTTCCAATAAGAGCAGGGATTCATACAGCTTTGGGCCAGCGTAACATTATTGAGCGCTGCCTGCAGGTATTTTTTGTCGTACTCATCCTTTGCCAGCGCAAACAGCTCCGGGGCTGTTTTCCCGTTAATGGCATAAGGCGCCAGTTCCATTTTGATGATCTTCCAGCCGTAATC